>Ga0214544_1005990_pt1 | contig 22934 bp, 25 predicted proteins | sample CNSS3metaG_FD_160074 | JGI IMG/M metagenome (GOLD analysis project Ga0214544, IMG submission 160074) | Root nodule microbial communities from cowpea collected in UCLA plant growth center, Los Angeles, California, USA - CNSS3 | ecosystem: Host-associated > Plants > Roots > Nodule | place: USA...
AAAACTCTTCCCGCCAAAATAAAACCCCAGACCAATCGACACCATCATTATGAAGGATATGACACCTAAAAAACGACGGCGCCAGAAATTTAACGATGTGACCACCTGACGCCCTTTCACCTACCTTTTGACACTCGCAAATCCCAAGCCTTAACACTGTTCATCACACTTAAAGGCTGGGGGACTGGTGTATCACACCTAGCCGGTTTTGCTAGCTCACCAACACATGTCATCCTTGACCGACAACCCATATCGGACAAGGCTGGGGGACTGGTGTACCGTACCTAGCCAAACTCAACCAAGTAAACAGTATACACATCGAAACCACCCAGCATCTAGTACCCGGACACCACCAGCACAAGTCATCTAGGCAGGTAGCCGGTCGAGACCGACTACTTGCCTAGAACGTTAACTAACATCGATGCCTCGCCTTCAATAGGCCTCTAGGGCTTGTTTTGGGGCCCAGGCCCACTCATGGCCCAAGCTGGGACCCAAGTCAAAACCCAGCCCATGCGATGGTCAAAAGTCATTAATGTTCTATAAATACACGTGGACCCCATCATTTAAAGGTACGCATTCATTAATCACTGATTTGACCCTCTGAGAGCTTTGACTTACTTGAGCTTCGGAGATTCTTCTGCAGGTAACCCCTCCTGGGTTCAAGCCGACATGTATCGAATGGGCAGAGGCCAACTGAAGAGATAGCGGACTACATGGTAAGGTGATACTCGTGCCTAACTTATCTTATTTGTCCCTCTGCAGGAACAAAACACATGAGTGTTAGTTTCTCTTTCTTCCATTTTTCTCTCTTTCACGTAAAGCTTAATTTAGATTAGAGTTACGATGGGTTGTTTCTTGGTGGGACCCATAGGACTTTTGTTTTGTTTTCCCTTTCAATTTATGGTGCAGGTTCTTCCTCATACCAACACGGGCATTACTTTTCTCTTTGTTCCTTTTTACTTGGCTATTTCACGTAATGCATGGAAACTACACTTGAATAGGTGGGCCACACATATATGTTTGGGTTCTTTAAGTACGTAGATGGTGTAGTGTTTTTCGGAAAAGATGTCTCACGGTTTTAAAAGGTGTGGTTGGTGCATGGGTGGGGTCACGTGTGGGGTCACCTAAAAATATGTTTCATTTTCCTTTCTCTTTTCACTCCCACGTATGAAATGCATTCCCTTTCTCATTTTTCCTTTTGTTCACCCATGGCTTTGGTGCAACCACTTATTGGTTCTTTCTCTCTTTTTGATGTTGTGTGCAGATGATTTAAATGAGTTGCTTTATATATAAAAATAGTGTAATGCATGGATGGGATTCACATGTAAATATAGTTTCTCTTTCTTCCTTGTGTTTTCTTTTTCACGTAGAATGAATGTAGTGTATGTTTTAGTGATGTATGGGGTTTGTATATTAACTTGTTTCTTCTTTCATTCTTCAAACTTTTGGTTCTCTTTAAATTCTCATACTTTTGGTTTAGTGCTTTTTATTGGGTTTTATTAATTATTTTATATTAATTAGTGTGTTGGTGACCATTGATGAGATGAGTGTGTTGTTGGCTTTACTTTTTGGCTTATATAATGTGATGGTTATTTTGTTGAACGTGAGTTATATAGCCATAGTTGCAATGTCAATGCTATTTCTTTTTCTTGGTTATATGTAATATTCTAGTTGCATGTTAGAGAATTAAAATGGTGGCTTGGTGCTTTAGTTGTTTATTGCTTTTTTTGGTTTGGAAACCACTTGTAGAGTTCATTGCTTGAATGTATTATTTGATAAGTTGACGGGTTTATCTTATGGAACTTTATATTTTCAAGCATGATATGGTGGTGTGTATTTGTTATGGAACTATTGTTATGCATGATGTGGTAGTGGGTTGTTGGCATTCGGTAATTCTCATGTGTTGTATGTTGGAAGTGTTTGCCTTGCTTGAAGAGCTCTTGTTGGAATTAAATGTTGTGTGAGGTTTTTCGTACCTAGGAACTGTAACATCCCTAAGGAATATTACTAATATTTAATAAATAAATATGAAATGAAAGTAAATACCTCATTTAAAAGAAATACATTTCTCAAAAAAATGCGGGAAAATTAAAACTTTAATACACTGTAATAAAAACAGGAGTCCATACTTCATAAAACTAAAACAATATTCACATGGCTCCCAAAGGTTACATATTTATCTCAAAATTAAAATAATAACATATAAACATAAATCCCCGGCTATCCCTCGCTCTGAGTCTATGCATCTCCTGACCCACCTGTTAAATCATCTGCTCCCGGATAACGAATCATCCGATCATCGCCACATACACACAAAAGGGTGAGCTATGCACAAGATATAAACAAAATAAATGAAATAAATATGCCACCCATCCCAAAATAACTTAATTAAATATCTCATTGTTTTCAAATTACCCATCCATGATCTCATAGTCCTTCATGAGTCATATACATGAACTAGGTCTTGGGACTTCACTGTGCTTCCACGAAACTAACTCATTGTGGTCCAACCCTATGAGCCTGTCCCGCTCATAGTCCTGCCCTATAGACTCCTCGTCTGTAGTAAATCATCCAAGTTTTCTCAACTTGGACCCCGACACGCATGCAATCACCATACTATGGACTCCTCGCCCAATAGTAGCCGACGGGAACATAACAGTTCCTTGCCCATCGTGTGCCCGACACATGTAATCACCATACTAAGGACTCCTCGCCCATTAGTAGTCGACGGGAACTCAACCAGTTCCATGCCCATCATGTGTCCAACCACCAAGCACATCCCAGACCCCTATTGGACTGTGTCCTTCAAGCCCAAACACCACACCACATGCATATACTTCCTATACTTAGGAAAAAGTAGCCAAATCACACACACAAGCACACACAAACATGGAAAATCGCATAAACTCGCTTAAGCCAGGGGCTCTCGCCAAGCTAAGCCCTCAGCCTCGCTTAGGCTAATACACCTCGCCTGAGCGAGCTTAAAACAACAACATCATCACGTTGTCTCGCTTAGGCAAGATCCTCTCGCCTGGGCGAGTCACACCTTCGCTCAAAACAACACACAAACATCGCCTAAACGAGTATTCGACAAAACAATCATCAATACACTTTGAGAACTCGCTTAGGCGAGCCACTCTCGCCTAGGCGAGAGTGTCCATCGCTCAGAACTCAAAACCTCTCGCTTGGGCGAGATGTCGCGCTCAAAACTCCCAGGTTTCCTTGTGACCTCGCCTAGGCGAGTGCCTCTCATCTGAGCGAGAGACCATATCATTCAACCCTTTTCCTGGTCGCCTAGGCGGAAAACACGAACCAGAAACCAAAGTGATACTTTGCAACTCTCGCTTGGGCGAGGGGGCCCCGCTTGGGCGAGACTTGCAAGGTTTCAAGTCTGTTCACGCATTCAATTCACCCCAACTTTGCCCAATTCACACCACAAAACAGACCAAAACAGAATTCTATCATTGCCCAACATAAAACAACGGATAGCAAACATCAATCATGTTATTTCATCCATTCATATTACCCCAATTCGAGATTGAGTCATCCTTACCAAATTCCATACTAAAACCCTCTTTATACCCAATATAAGCACAAAGACTTTTCACCCAAATGTCAAAACAACCAATTTACATTCACAGTACATAGGATACGAAAATGTACATCATTCTGAATTCATGTGAGAAAGCCAATAATTCCAAAATCATAGAACACATATAAGAGAATTTACATGCACCAAAAATAGCTCCCCTAACTTGTGATTTTGGAATGAAATTGGGAAGAAGATGATTCCTTATTCCAATACTTTGCATCAGCCCTTTGCACACTCAAACTCTCCTCTCCTTCTCTCAATTCGTGCTCCTCTCCAAAAGTCAAATTAACAACTCTAGAAACCCTCCTTCTCTCCTAAAATTTGGCTTTTATAGGTGCCTTAATAATGGGTTTAAAACTAAAACGAAAAATGGGCTTAATTATGTTTTTAATTTCCTATTCATTCTTAACTATGGTTTTTTAGCCCTTTCGCTGCTCCTCCCTCTGATTTTTACCTTTGTCCTTTCAACTCCACTCCAAGTTAGAATTAGCAAAAATAAAACCTACTTTATGTCCTACATGATTTGAACCCGTGACCCTCCAATCATAAGGCCAACACACCACCATTATGCCAATTCATATTTGGTGTTACACTCCAATCAATGTAAGTTTACAATACCAATTCCATACTCATACTTATCATTAAAATCAATAAATAAACATAACACATAATTGGCATACATAGGACTCGAACCCAAGTCCTCTCACACAAACCAAGTACTCTCAACCACTTGAGCTAGTACTTTTCCACGTCACATCAAACAATAATTAATGCCATAAAGGTGCTTTCTACCCACATTAATTAATTAATTAATTAATTAATTAATTAATTAATTTTTACGGGTCTTACAAGAACCCATTGAAGACTCTTTCGCTTGTGTGAAGTAGTGGAAAGGGGTCTTCTTCGCCTGTGTGAAGCAGTGGTAGAGGATTGGTTCGTGTGTTGTACTCTCTCGCCTGTGTGAAGCAGTGGGGAAGGGATAGATGTTTCACCTTATTTCGGCTCGTTGCGAGTATAGTGCCCGGTGTACGATGCATCGACGTTTTTACTCATAATTCCTTGAGGAATAAGGGAGACAGTCTGGCTACATTAAGTGGGACACATCGAACCATCTGTTCTAGGAAACTAGATGTTGTGGTGGGGTGAGAGGTCGCAGAAAACCAAAGATTGATTATAATTACTATATGTGAAGAATTAAGATGAATGTGATGTTATGCTTGGTTTGGCATGATTGATTGCATTTTGGTTAAGTGTTACTTGAATGCGATGTTGAGTATTATTGGGCATATTTTATTTGGGAATTTCTTTTATGAATATCATTCTTTATGGTTAGCTTACCCCTATTTGTTTGTTTGTGTGTTTGTTGTATGTGTGATGATCATATAACGTGTGTGTTACACGGGAGCAGATGATATTGCAGATAATCTTGGCATGGAGTAGATTGACGAGAAGCTGGGGTGGACTCGGAAGTTTTTATAATATATTTAGTTTTTTTTAAATTAGATACTAAAAATTATGTAATTTTCTTTTGATCACAAATGTTATTGGAAGTTTTTGACAAAGTGACGATTTGAATTATGTAATTTAAATCAAATTAAAAGTTTCTTTATTAGTACACTTTCAATAATAATCCTTTTCTGCTAAACGCGAAAATTTTCTAACGTTCCGTGACATCCTTAAATTGGGGTGTTACATTTTATGGCACCCATCAGATTTTCCATCATTCTCCAACAAACCTCCCAAGGTATTAACATACTCTATTCCCCCAATGGTGACTTTTGGTAACCTGTCACACTTATAAAAATCATGTACTTAATAATTCCCATTGCCAATTCCTCTAATCAAGGTTTCTAATTCACCATGGGCCTATAATAACTCCTTCAAGCTTATGGAAATGACCCAAAATCCAGTATATGCATGTCAGACACACTACTTCCGCCACACTAAAGGTATACTTACGCTTTTCCCTTAATTACCTTCTAATTCATATACACTGATCCCCAACGTTTCTCATGCTAAGGTGCTCCAATTTTCCAAACCTCTAGTACTCCCTTCCACTATGTTCTGTTACCACCACAATTTCATTCTCATCTTTGGTACCCATCCTATTCCATTCATTGGCTTTGTCACAACTAACACTCGTGTCCCTTTACTCCAATACTACCAATATAATTCCATTCCAATTCACTCATAGAACTTCATTCCCAACTTCCCAAGTTAATTTCGCAAACAGTGCTCGCTCTCCACTATCACACTTATTTTAATTTCAACTGCATACACTACCCAAAACCCAATCATACTCATCCAACCAAAACGTAAGTGATCCCCAATCTTATAATAATTCAGATTCATTCACCTATTTTACATGAACTCTTCACTCCTTATGTCATATTCTAATTCAATTTACCAGGACCCAAAATTAATTAACAACATAATTTGAAGCATTTATAACAAATCACTTTGATTGGAAAATCGCAATCATCACAGAAAACCCCGAAGACAAACACCACGAAACAACACGTGCAGAAACCAAAAACATCACAAAATCACCACACGTCGCCTGGCGGGTCTCCTTCACCGCCAGGCGGATCATGACAGAACCCACTGAACTGGGCCAAATAAGATGCGTCGCCAAATGGCACACTCACGACCGCCAGGCGGTTTATGGGTAGAAACCCAGAAACTACAAAAAACAGCGTAAAAGGGTTGAATTATCATATTATTGATCATGGCAACACGCAATTCATCATACCCGAATCAAAATAATTATAAACAACTCCCCTTACCTGGAATCCTTGCTCAAATTAGAATTTGGAGGGATGTCCTTCAACCTAAAACTCTCCTAACCTTTGCTCATTATTTAAAAAGTGGCTTCCACTCCCAATTCTCTTTGCAGCCAACACCAATCTCCTAGAACTCCTCTGTCCAATGATTCACACAAAAATTCCAGGCCTCACTCTCTCTAATTTTTCTCTCTCTCAATGTTAATGCTCTCTTAATTACCCATTTAACCCATTAAAACGAAATTTGATTAGAATTTAGCTTAATGGGTATTCAATAGTCATTAACAGAATGATTTCCAGCCCCCTAAGCTGCCTCTCTTGGCTACTAGGGTTCTTAAACCCTTTCATATCCATTCCAAACGAAAATTTGGCAAAAAGAGAGTAAATTTGTTCTTAGCAAAGTTTGAACCCACAACCACTCAATCACAAAACAAGTGCGCAACCAATTCAACCAATACATGTTTCATGATAATTCCTAAAATTTTAGGATTACATTATCACTAACCACATTCAAACATATCATTAATATAACATACAATTAGCAGACATAGGACTCAAACCCAAGTCCTCCTACACATTTAGAACTCTCAATCATTTGAGCTAGTACTTTTTCACGTCATAGTACTCCGCATTAAATGCCTTAAAGACTCTTACTACCCGCATTTATTAAATAATTATTTAATTAATTATTTAAATTTCTCGGGTCTTACAGTTCTTGGATTAGTTAGGGAAAGTAGAGTATGTTTAGGTTGTGTAAGCTTTTAATGCACGAACGATTGATTTGATTTTACAATATGATGCTTTCAAATTCTAAACAAATCACGTGCAGCAATTTTTTAGACAAATGAGAACTTGCAAGATTTGTTTTGATTTTGAATGTATGATGTTATACATATATACCGAAAAATCAATGCATGCATTGGTTCCGGTGCGTTGTTTATGATGATTCATAATTACACACATGAATCATACTTGCACACATGAATCAATAAATAAATAAACGAATATATATATATATATATATATATGTTCCTGCAGAGAACAAACAAGATAAGTTAGGCACAAGTGTCACCTTACCCATGTAGTCCGCTATCTCCTCAGTTGGCTTCTTCCTGCTTGATACATGTCGGCTTGGACCCAGAGGGGGTTACCAGCAGAAGGGACTCCGAAGCTCAAATGAGTCAAAACTCTCAAAAAGGTCAAATCTGTGATTAATGAATGTGTACCTTTAATTACTGGGATCCACTTCTATTTATAGAGCATTAATTATGTCTGATTATTCTATAGGCCGGGCCTTGGCTTGGGCTTTGGCTGTAAGTGGGCCTGGGCCCTAGCCCAAGCCCTTAGGACCTATTGAACGCTGGTGGGTTTTCATTATACTGAGTTTATTGGAGTAGTCGGCCTAGGCTTTAATCTTACCGGGTCTGCTGGAGTAGTCGGTCTTGGCCGGCTACTTACCTTGACGGCTTGTGTTGGTTATATGAGGTGCAGGTTGTTCCTCTAGATGTTTAGGTTAGAAATGGTAAAACTTAGGCTAACTTGGCCTAGGCTGAATACTTGACTGCCTTGGTATATATGTATTGTTTACTTATTTGGTCGAGTTTGGGTAGGTGTGGTACACTAGTCCCCCAGCCTTGTCCGATATGAGTTGTCGGTCAAGGGTGATATGTGTTGGTATGCTAGCGGAACTGGCTAGGTGTGATACACTAGTCCCCCAGCCTTTAAGTGTGATGAACAGTGTTAAGGCTAAAAAGTGGTAATCATCTAAAGGTAGGTGAAGGGGTGTCAGGGGTCAAGTCAAGAAGTTATGGCATTGTCGTTTTTAAGAGTCATGTCTCTTGCAATGATGATGTTGATTGGTATGGGTTTTTGTTTTGGCGAAAAGGGGATTTCGTCGTTTAGGATTCTGGCCTATAAATATAGATTTCAAAACGAGTGAGGGGTTACTTGGTTCATTTGCGAGAGTTTTGTATTCAGAGGTCTTGTGTGCATTTTACTGTTCGACTAGTTCCCAATTTCAGCTGACATCTTCCCGTAAACACGAAAACAGGTATGTCCAGTAGCGATAGTATATCGTTGTCCACATCTAATAGTGAGAGTACAGAGTCAAAGAGAAGTAGGGGTAGACAATTTGATGAAGAGGGTACAAGTTCTGGAGGCATGGTAAGTAGGATCCCGATGGAGACGGTGAGGGAGGTTCGAGAAGATCCCCCTGAGGAGTTGGCCGAGAGTAACTAGCCGGCTAAAGGCAGTTATGGGTGGGTGGTTGCCGACGTCCACAATCAATCATCTTTGTTCTGGTGGTCTCGCCTATTGAACTCCTGGTTAAACTGTACGCCTGTCATCTCAAAGGGTGTAAGTGGGGACATCGTTTCCCTAGAGAGAGTTAGCACTATTGACCGAGTATGTCATAGGCAGGAGGGGGCTACGGAGAAGTTCTTCTACATGTACATGTGTCATTTTTCTCAACTACATGTGCGGCTACCGTTAGACGGTTTTACTATGGGTGCATTGCACGCACTAAATGTGGCACCTACACAGTTGCATCCGAATAGTTGTGCCTACTTGTAGGCCTTTCGCATCTTGTGCCAATCTCTATACTTGGAGCCTTCTCCTTACGCTTTCTTGTACTTCTACGACACCAGACCCCACCGGCCGACTACTTGGCTGTCTTTGATAAGTCGTCCAAGTATCAGCAGACTGGACGCGTTTTCTCAGTCTTTCAAGCATTTCAAGGACGGGTACTTCAAGGTTGTTGTGAAAGAAGAAGGCAAACCTTATTTCTTGGACGCAGATGGGAGTACAAAATTTCCATTTAGCTGGACGAGTAGCCCTTCTCGGTACAAGGACATGGGGATGGATGAGTTATCGGCTGGGGATAAGGAGGTGGTGGAAATCTTAATGAAGTTTGTCGATAAGTTGCCCACTAAGGGCTTAATTAGTGTTTATAATTCAGTGCATCTGATTATAGATATTGAAGGTATTTGTTTGTTACTTAAACTGTGTTAATGATTCTAAGTTGTTTTAATTCAGGTTATAATATATTATTGTAGGGCACATGGTGCAGTCAGGGAAGAAAAACTTGGCGCTCTTCCAGTCGCTGAGGAAGGAGATGGCCGCCAAGGCTAAGGTAGCAAGGAACACTGATGTTCCCAACCTGCAGGAGTCCATGGTGGAAGTACATGTACATGGTGGGACGAAGAGGAAGGTTGAGTTGCCGCCTCGACATGGCAAGGGGAAGGATGTGAAGAGAGCAAGGGCGGTTTTGCTCGGGACGGGGTCGGCCAGCGGTGCAGGGTTGGCCAGTGGGGATAAAGGACCGGAGTCTAATTTAATTGAATTGCCAGAAAGATCTGTGAGAAAGGATATTGCGATCAACCTCCCGGATACCATTATAAATTCCATTGATAATATGGAGGCGGACCATATTGTGAGGACTATGGTGGAGTTCGGGAGCAAAGCCTTGATATTAAGCCACCGTGTGGGGTCTTTATACCGGAGGGAGGTGAAGGAGGGAGGTCGGGAAAAGATGGAGGAGTTATAGGGAAATGTCGACAAGTTAGAGGAGGAGAAGGCTACGCTGGAGAAGGCAAAGGAGAGTTGGGGGTAGAGAGAAAGAGGTTGGCAACGTGGAGGGTCCGCTGTTTGGATTCTGAGGAAAAATTGAACAAGAGAATAGGGGAATTGGAGGAAGATTATGACGAATTGAAGGGGAAGTATGACGGGGTTGTCAATGAGCTCGACGATTTGAAGAATAGCATCATACAAGAACACATTAATGGTTTTGAGAAAGGACTACGTCAGGCAGCTTTTTTCCATGGGGAGGTCGATATTACGGACGCAAAGTTTGATGTCAACAAAGATGTTATTGATGGGAGGCTTGTGAAGGAAGATGAAAGCAGTGCTGGTGAGGAGGCAGAGGAGAGGGCGGAGGAGAAGGCGACGGAAGAGGTGAATGAAGCGGTTGATGCTGGGGAGGTGGCTCCTGATGCAGCGGAAAAGGATGTTGGTTTCTATTAACTTGAGAATATTATTTGAGCTTGTTTGTAATATTTGGTACATTACGTTACATTGATACATTCTTGCACTTTTGTTAAATGCGATTATGGTTATGTATGTTATGTGTATAATAAGTTTTGATGATTTGTGGTGAATGTAATGCGCGTTGGATTATATGTTAAGGGTGTTCGACCCAGACCGCTTACTTGGGGTAAGGATGGGAACTTAAACGAGCTAAGCAAAAGATAAGGGTGTTCGACCCAGGCCGCTTACATGGGGTAAGGGTGGGGAACTTAGACGAGTTAAGCAAAAGATAAGGGTGTTCGACCCAGGCCGCTTACTTGGGGTAAGGGTGAGGAACTTAAACGAATTAAGCAAAAGATAAGGGTGTTCGACCCATGTCGCTTACTTGGGGTAAGGGTGGGGAACTTAAATAAATTAAGAAAAAAGATAAGGGTGTTTGACCCAGGCCACTTACTTGGGGTAAGGGTGGGGAACTTAAACGAATATGAGAGTAAAAACGTAGAAAAGTTGTATAGTGAAGAACCCTTCATTTTATTTATTGAATAGAGGTGCCTCGTTAAAACCTCCATGGCCAAAACCCTCCTTAGGGAAAAAAGACCAAGTGAGGAAAAAGAGTACATCCAGGTTTACAAGTGTTCGGCTTAGTGCAACATACATTTAACTGAAATAGAATTTGAGGTGCGATACATTCCATGTGTTGGGAATCTCTTCCCCAGATAAGTGTTCCAGGCGATAAGCTCCTCCTCCTACATCTTCGCGTATGCGGTATGAGCCGTTCCAATTGGCGGAGAACTTGCCATCCTTCTTTCTAGCACTGCTGGCCATTCTCCATACTAAGTCCGTGATGGCGAATGATCGTGGACATAGGTTTGCATTATATTTTTTGGCAGCTAAATTGCGTATCTAGGCTTTTTCTCTGAGTTCGGGTAAGAAGTCGAGATGTATAGCCATGTTTTGGTGGTTGTGGGTTGGGTCGTATAGTTCTCGGCGTAGGGATGGTTCGCCAATTTCAACCGGTATCATGGCGTCTACACCGTAAACTAGGCTGAATGGGGATTCGTTTGTTGATGATTGAGGGGTGCACCTGTAAGCCCACAGCACTTCTACTAACTCTTCGGGCCATCGGCCTTTGGCGATATCTAATCTCTTGCGTAGCTCCATGAGGATAACTTTATTTGCCGCCTCTGCTTGTCCATTGGTTTGTGGATGTTCTACAGAACTTGTGATGTGCTTGATGCCTAGGCCAGTGTAGAACTTGGCTAGCTCTTTGTCAATAAATTATCGGCCATTGTCTTTGATGACGGTATGTGGAACACCATATCTGCATATAATATCTTTCCAAACAAATTGCTGAACTTGCTGGGCCGTGATGGTGGTTAGCGGCTTGACTTCTATCCATTTGGTGAAGTAGTTGATGGCTACAATTAGGAATTTCACCTGCCCTTTGCCGGGTGAAAAGGCGCCGAGAATGTCCATTCCCTACTTAGCGAATGGCCAAGGGGATAGTATGTGGTGTAGTTGTTCTTGTTTCTGGTGAATAAGGTTGCCATGTTTTTGACATGATTTGCACTTTTTGACATAATCCTGGCAGTCTGCTTCTATAGTCGGCTAGAAATATCCGGCTCTAAGAACTCTGGTAGCCATGGTGCGTGCGCCGGAATGATAGCCACAAATGCCTTCGTGTAGCTCTTTAATAATATATTGTGCTTGTTCTGTCATGACACACTTGAGAAGGGGTTGGCCGTATCCGCGTTTGTAGAGGTCATCGCCTATCATGGTGTACCTGGCGGCCTTAGCCAGCCAAGTTTTGTCCGCATCTTGGAGGGGGTTGCCGTTTTTGAGGTACTGGATATAGGGGGTGGTCTAGTTATGGCTTTGGGAGGGGGTGACGTTGTCAACTGGGGCGTGGGTTAAATTTTGACAAGTGTGTGTGATGGAGGGCGTAGATAATGTTTGTTGTAATAGGGATCGGTGACGGTTTTTTAACTTGGTGCTGGCCAATTTGGAGAGGATGTCGGCTCTGATGTTGTCGGTCCTTGGGATGTGTTCGATGCAGACTTGTTCGAAGGTGGATTGAATGACTACACGGACCAGATGGTAATACTGTAGAAGGATGGGGTCTTTGATCTAGAACTCGTCATTTAGATGGCCTACAGTGAGCTTGGAGTCGGTTTTGCACGTTAATTTCTTGACACCTACCTCGCGGGTTAGGGAAAGGCCAGCGAGGATTGCTTCGTACTCGGCTTGGTTATTTGACGTTTTAAAGGCAAAGTGAAGAGATTTTTCAATGAGGATGTCGTTGGGTCCTTCTAAGACGATGCCAGCGCCAACACCTTTTGCATTTGAGGAACCATCTACATAAAGCGTCCACTGGTCTTCTGTGGGTTATGTTGGAGGTCATTGACGAAGTCTAAGAGACACTGGGCTTTAATGGGGCCATGGGGTTCATAGCGGATGTTGAATTCTGACAGCTCGACGGCCCATGATGACATGCGTCCGGCGAGATCTGGTTTTTGCAATATCTTTTGGATTGGGTAGTTGGTTTTAACGGTTATGCTATGGTTTTGGAAGTATGGGCGTAAGCGGCGTGCTGTGTGGACCAAGGATAGGGCCAACTTCTCTACCATTTGATATCTGGTTTCAGGATCTTGCAGCGTTCTGCTTACAAAATAGACAGGGTGTTGCGTGCCGTCTGTTTCTTGGATGAGCACGGCGCTAACGGTGTGGTCAGTGGCCGTGATGTATACGAGGAGGGGTGGACGGGTGTCCGATTTGTGGAGGATAGGTGGGGAGGTTAGGGTTGTTTTTAGGTTTTGGAAGATTTTTTCACAATCATCAGTCCACGTGAACCATGTGGATTTCTTTAAGAGTTGGACTATGGGTTGGGTTTGTTCAGCTAGTTTGGGTAGGAAGCGGGAAATGGCTGTGAGACGGCCTATAAGACATTGGACCTCCTTGATAGTAGTGGGGCTGCGCATCTCGATGATGGCCTTGCATTTTTCGGGATTGCCTTCTATGTCGCGTTGGGTTAACATAAAACCAAGGAATTTACCCCGGTCAACGCCGAATACACACTTGTCTGGGTTAAGGCGAAGGTTGTATTGGCGTAGTGCAGAGAAAACCGCTGATAGATCCTCGGTATGTTGGTGGTGACTTGGAGATTTGACAACCATGTCGTCAACATATACTTCGACACATTGTCCCATTAGATGACTGAAAACCTTGTCCATCAGTATTTGGTAGGTTGCTCCAACGTTCTTGAGACCAAAAGGCATTACCCTATAAAAGTAGTTGGCATCGTCCGTGATAAAGGCGGTTTTGTGCATGTCAGATACGACCATAGGGATTTGGTTGTACCCGGAATATGCATCCAAAAAACTAAGTACTTTATTCCCTGCTGTGCCGTCAACGAGTCGGTCGATGTTGGGTAAGGGGTAGGCATCGCGAGGGCAAGCCTTGTTTAGATCCGTGTAGTCTACACACATCCGCCATTTGCCATTGGCTTTCTTCACCAAGACTACGTTAGAAAGCCAAGTGGTGTACTGAGCTTCTTCTATGAATCTGCGTTAGAAAGCCATTTGCCATTTGCCATTTGCCATTGGCGTTCTTCACCAAGTTTGCATTTTTTCTGGGATATGTAGCGGGCTTCTTTATAGATGGATAGTTTGTTGGATGCCACCAAAGGGTCCACCCCAGGTAGATCAGCGGCTGACTAGGCGAAAAGGTCTGTGTTGCTGGTGAGGATGGGTGTGATGATGGCACGCTCGTCAGAGTTCAAACTGGTGCCTAGGTTGATAGAGTGGCCGTTAGGAAGCTCTAAAGGGGAGGTCTCCTCAACTGGCTCGAGACGAACATCCCGGCCTACTCTAGGGTCCAGGTCTTCGCCTGATAGTGCGATGCCGGAGCCAGGTGGTCGTTCAATGTGGTTGGTTTGTTGAATAGGGAGTTGTGGGCGCAGGCTGGCCATGTAGCATTCGCGTGCCAAACGTTGGTCGTAGTGGATGGTAAGGATGTCACCGGAAGGAGAAGGGAACTTCATGGCCAAGTGGGGGGTGGAGACGACAGCGCCAAGGGTGTTGAGGGAAGGACGGCCTAGGAGGACATTGTAGGATGTTGGCGCGTCGACGATGAGGAAGCTGATTGGAATGGTTTTGGTTCGGGTTCCCTCACGAAAGATGGTGTGGAGGTCGATGTAGCCGCGGGTGGAAACTTGTTCGCCAGAGAAGCCAAATATTGGTTCATTATACGGGACCATAGCGGTGTCCAGAAGTTGGAGTTTTTGGTAGGTGGCCCAGTAGAGGATGTCAACGGAGCTACCTTGGTCAACAGGGACTTTCTTAACGGCGTAGTTTTCGATTTCAACCGTGATGACCATGGGGTCATCTTGTTGGTGGTCGAGGCCATGAAAGTCGTCCTTTATGAAGATGATGGGAGGCATGTGGCATCTGTAGTGGGAATGGGTGATATGGTTGATGGACTGGATATGACGAAGGTATCTCTTTCTGGCAAAAGAGGTGGATCCTCCACTAGTGAAGCCACCAGAGATGGTGTTGATGGTGCCACGTAGGGGAGGGTCGGCATGGGTGATGTCGGTGTGGGCCGGTTCGGGTTCTTGGTTGGTGGGTCGGGCGGGGCGTCTGTCGTGACGGGAGTCATGTGAAGGGCGTCTGTGGTCGGATCGAGGGGGGTTGTAGGATCGAGAGGAAGAGGAATGGTCATCTTTGCGGATGAAACGGCGAAAGTGGCTAGCACAGACCAGTTCTTCTATTTTATCCTATAGTGCTTTGCATTTTTCTGTAGTGTGGCATGGTTGCGGTGGTAGCGGCAATATTTGGTCATATCAGCGTTGGGAGGTGTGGTTGTCTTGCGTGGTGGAGGGATTAGGTAAGCTTGTAGGGCCTCGTCGAGGATGCAGGAGCGGGCTTCGGTAAGAGGGGCATATCTGGTGAAGCGAGGTTGGCGGGGCTCGTGTGGGCGGGCATCAGGGCGTGGGTTAGGTTGCGGGGTAGGGTTGGCGGTGGTGGCTGCATAGTCATTGCAGAATTTGGTGTTGAGGGTTTGCATTTCCTCCATGCAGACATAGTCGGCTGCACGCAATTTGAGTTCGTGCATAGAGGCAGGTGGGTGGAGGTAGACGTTGTTGGCGAAGGGGCCGGGTTGTAGGGTGAGTGCCATGCACTGGAGGATCATCTCCTGGTTAAGGTGTGGAGTGCGAAGAGTTGCCTTACTGAAGCAATCTATGAACGCTCTGAGCGGTTCGCCTTGTTCCTGTCTAATGCCCAGGAGGGAGATTGTGGTAAAATGGGTGGAGAACATGTGAGAAAGGACGTTGAAACTGTCGATAGAGTAAAGTGGAAGGGTTGTTAACCATTCTAGGGCAGGGCCCTTGAAGGTGGTGGGGAAGGCTTTGCAGAATACTGCGTCTTGGGACGTGTATAGGGCGACATGGGTGATAGACTTTGAAGTGCTCATCAGGGTCGGGTTTGCCAGTATAGCGATCCAGGGTGAAGGGTTCCCACTGGGTAGGAAGAGGGGTGTTGGCGATGAAGTCGGTGAATGGGTGGCGACGTCTGCGCTGGTGGGGAGGGAGCAGATGGGGTGGGACGGGATGGTTGATCATAGTGGGGAAGGTGGAGATAAGGTTGTGAGGGGGGATGTGGGTTGTTGGAAGGTATTGCGGGTTGTATGGTGGGACATGTGTGGTGTGTAGGGTGGTGGGTATGTTGTAGGGGATCTGGGTGGTAGGGAGGGTAGCGGCAGGGGTTAGGGCTGCGGTATGCCCTGGTTGAGTGGATGGGAAGTGAGTGGGATGGGTGGAGGGGATGGTTGTTTGTTGGGTGGTGGTGAAGGTGTGAGGGGATGCATGCATTGGTTCTGGTGCGTTGTTTGTGATGATTCATAATTGCACACATTAATACAATTATGAATTAATAAATAAATAAATAAACGAATATATATATATATATATATATATGTGTGTGTGTGTGTGTGTGTGTGTGTATAACTTTATTTCAGTGAATTTATTTCCTAAAAATGTTACTAATATTATTTTTGAACAAAAAATATTATGTTTTTATATATAGTTTTGAACGAAACATATTATGATCTTATTTTTAATATATGACACAACGAAATATAACACCGATTTATTTAAGAAAAAAAGTTCTTCGTAATAAAAAATAAATTTAGTATGACCTTTATTAATATTAATTAAAGAAAGCATAAATTTCTAATTTTAGTTGAGTTGACAAAGTTTCAACTTAGATAGAGTTAACAAAGTATTGACTTTAATCCCCGGTCGTATTAAGATATTTCAATTGAAATTCAATTCATAAATTATAAAAGACTTCAATTTTAGAAAAAGAAGTGAAAAATATAAATGAAATACATAAATTTAGAAAAGGAAAAAATTGCAAAATATATTTATAGTTTTTTATATTACTATTAGATGTATGTATGTGTGATGTGCTATGTTTTTGATGATGCCTAAAATAGATTTACATTGTCAAATTGATACAGCTATGATATCCTAAAAACTGTCAATCAGTTGCCATGTTAGTTGACTAGGTTGCTAATATAGTTAACTACACATATTCTGGAACTTGATGTTTGGACACTGTTATAATATAGTTGATTAGCCAACTAATGTAGTCGACTAAGTTCGTGCCTGTAGCAGTTGTTACATAAAAACAGTTTCTGCACCTCCCGATAATCGACTAGCCAACTAATGTAGTCGACTAGGTTCGTGGCTGTTTGCATCTGTGATATAAAAATAGTTTCTGCAATTTTTTGGGTGCGAACTGGGAAATCAGAAGAAAGAAAGAGAAGTGCGAAACAGTTTCTTGGAGCAAATCTTGGAAGGTCCTTTTGAAGATTTCTATCAAAACACATTCATTGTTGACTTGGCAAGATGAAGAGATCTCAATCTTGAAAAGGTGTATTCAATCCAATTTGTAGTCTTTGCTTTGTTTGTGTTTTGATACAGTTTTGAAACAATTTGTTTCTGGTTTTTTTCTGCCCTTTGCAAGTGCGTGGTTGTGCAAGTGTGTGGATGCCTTGCATTTGTGTTCCTTTATCTTAGAATTTAGATTTATCAATTGTATTTGTAAATCTTGAAATTCTTGTGATATAGTGAATATATCTAGCTGTGGTTTGCTAGATGAACTGGATGTAGATTCTTAAGAATCGAACCAGTATAAAATTTATGTGTGCTTTATCTCTTTCTCTCTATATTTGGTCATAGTATAAATGCTCCATACATTAAGCATCAAACTATACTATTTCAATTGATTCAAAAGCAAAGGTTTTTTTATCAAGACAGTTTCAAAGTGCTAAAACTGGGTAAAAGTTGTTAATACCAATTCACCCCCCTCTTGGTTGTGAAATATTGGTGCATCAATTCTAACATTTTATAAAATTTAGTACGTAAAAAGTTGTTTCAATTTTGTTTATAATAACTAATATGGATAAGATCAAAAGTAAACATTTCACTATCTATCGACATATATATGAACAAAATACAAGGGTTATTGTGTGAAGTAAAGAATATATAAAATCTGGAAAGTGGTTGAGAAGAACATAAATAAATATAATGATAAGAGAATAATTTTATTTCGTTTGAATTAGAGATTAAGGGTACAATTAATGACTCAATTCCTTGCACAATCAGAGAGAAGGTCGGAAAAGAAGGTGACAAGCACCTGAGCATGGATAATCGCATAAGCACTCCTCAATGAGGCTACAATGAGCACTTACTCATGCTCCATATTTCTTTGGGCAATCAACCAAGCAATTATCGCTTTCGCAATAGTCATATAGCTTCACTTCACATACTTTTCCCTCTATCATTTTCAATGGTCCATCGCTTTCTGTTTCACAAAAGATACATAATATATTCAATGTTAAGCCATTAGTCTCAACGTCACAAAGTTATTTTAAACCAAAAATCAACTTCAAAACCTTATATCACATACCAATCTCAATGAAAACAACGATTAGAAGGAGCAAAACCAAAGACACCTTCATCTTCTTTCTCTTGATTTTCATTTCAATATTCCACTCCTTGCCTCATATATAGATGTGTGTGTATATATGCTTTTATGAAATTAATAACCATATAATTGTTTTATACAATTTTTTAATTTTATATATCATTAATGTATGCTTGTATATATATTATATTGATCGATATATCTTGTTTAAGTATTTTAAAAATTATGCATTAGTTAGAGTAAAATTAATGTAGGTGTATCTTTTTTAATTTTAATTATAATAATGTATCAATTTTAAATTTGTATTCTTAATCCAATGATTAAATATTGTATTAAATAAATATAAATATAAAAATAGTTGGATATATATATATATATATATAATATTTTTTGTTGAAAATAATAAAATATAATAATTAATATTTATTTAGAAGTAAAATTGATAGATTCCTCAAATTTAATTTACTATTGTTCATCACATCAAATATTCGTAAGAAATAAAAATGAAGGCCCAATTTAAGTTGTAAATCATTTTAATGATATGTCAATTTATATAAAAATAAACTATAAATAATAAAGTTAAGAAAAAAATATAATTGAAAACTTTTAAAGTATTTTATTAATAAAATTTAAAATTTTTAATTTTGGGTAATTATAACTACGTAATAGCATGTTCTGGTTCCTTTTATAATGTATGATTTGGTTGAATGGTAAATGAAGCATTATACTATCTACGTTATTGTCAATATGAATTGAAAAAAAATGTTATCTATTGAAATTAATGATGTCCCAAAAGTGAAATGGGAAAAAATTTAAAAGGAGATACATAAATATATAAAGCAAAAAGAAATATGAAAAGTGGTTTTTTTTCTTTTTATAAAAAATTTAATAGCAGATTATAACTATCCTAAAATTTGGCATAAGTCCTTGTGAAAATAACACTTGTTAAGCTTATTACATCGACTAAATACACTTTCTAAAGGAAAACCACCACCTAACACTATAAAATATTTGCATATTAGCTCCAAAATATTTGTGGGCTATTCTGTAGCTAATCCTGTGCTAACAACTTTTACGAAAGCTTAACTATCAAATTGCTAGAAAATGTTTTTTTTTTGCTAAATCCAGATTGCTAAGTATAGAAAGACATAATTTCTCGTTATTTTGTGGTCAATTCGTCGCTAATTCCTCGTTAATTGAGGTGAGAAAGTTTTATAATTTCTATATAATCTGTAGCCACTTTCTCGCAACTTTGCTCACATAAGTTTGTAGCTAATGTGTCACAACATTGCTCTTAGTACTCGGTACCTAATTTGTCGCAATTTTGTTCTAGCTAATTGGTATCTTATTTGTCGCAATTTTATTCCCACCAAACAGTTGCTAGTTTTTGCAATTATGTTCTCTCTAATCTATAGCTAATTTTTCACACATTTGTTCTCGTTAACCCATAGTTATTTTTTCATAATTCTATTATCACTAATCCATAGCTAATTAGTTGCAATTCTATTCTCCTTAATCCTTAGCAAATTTTTGGCGTCGCTAATAGGAACTTGTGCCAAAATAATTGGTAGTCTTAATGAATTTCAGATTTTCTTGTGAATCCTTGTAGATATTTATTAGTTTTTAATTATAGTGTTTTGATCTTTCTATGTTTACTTGCCTTGTAGTTACTTATTGTATGCAAGGTGAAAAATTAGTTGAAAATTTGATTCTTTATACTGATATAGAGAGAACAACAAGGAGAAATAATACTAAAAGAAGATTATAGAAGCAACTAGATAAGGACAGGCAACAACAGGAAGTGTCGTCCACTTCATTTAAAGTCTAGAAGGGTAAATAGAGCAAATGGGTGCCTAGAAAGGTAGGTGGAATAGGGAATCAATGTGCTCGTGGATATGAGACTTGTTAAGCTGATACATGGATACGAGATGTGTTAAGTTTATTACATCGACTCAATATACTTGCTGAAGAAAAATCACCACCTAATATACTCAATAACATGTGTCCTTGGACTACGACATCGATTATAATGTTGATTCCAAGGATTACTTTGAAGATGTTGACAGGATCCAGTCTCATCATCCTACGCTACACCCCCTCTCCCTTTTTTGTTTTTATTCAATGCAAGATTGTTGTGTACACTTTCAATCTTCCATATTTTGATATCATTATATAGTTTTTACTTCCAAGCAATAAGCAAATATAAATTAATAACTTTCCAATTAATCTCTTCTTGTTATTATAAAATGTTAAAGTTTTTCAAATTGTGATTTCAAAAATTAAAATGTTGAGTTTCATGGTTTTGTATATTATTAGCTAAAGTAGTATATTGTGATTTTTAATAATCATGCTTCTCACAGCTTTTGGATTAATTAGGGAAACTGGAGTATGTTTAGGATGTGTAGGCTTTTAATGCACGAACGATTGATTTGAATTTAGAATAGGATGCTTTCAAATTTTAAACAAATCTAGTGCAACAATTTTTTAGACAACTTGGAAGATTTGTATTGATTTTGAATGTATGATGTTATACATACGTACCGAAAAATCAATGCATGTATTGGTTCTGGTGCATTGTTTATGATGTGTACTACACCTAGGCGACCTAACAAAACACACCAACACTTCTTATCCTTTGCCGCTATAGATACCTCAACACAGGCTGGGGGACTAGTGTCCTACACCTAGGCGGCTTAGGTTGAATAAATACTCGTAAACAACTATCAGATGAACCAATCAAGCAGGCGTAAACGGCCTAAGCCACCTACATCAGAGGATAAAAGGAGAACCTATCAACTATTCCAGACTTAAGGTATTATAGGTAAGACCCCTAGGCCTATGAGTGATCAAACTAAGGGTCTAGGCCAGGCCCAAGCCCACCTACGACCCCTAACGATGGCCTAGCCCATGACGTGGCCAAGCATAATTAATAATCTATAAATATGCATGGACCCCAACAATTAAAGGTACGCATTCATTAATCCCTTAATCACGAGATTTGACTTTCTGAGAGTTCTTTGCTAACTTGAGCGTCAGAGTCTTCTTCGCAGGTAACCCCTCTTGGATCCAAACCGGTCCAAGCTGAGACACCAGCAAATAGCATATGCCAGCCGGAAGGAAGCCTACTAAGGAGATTGTGGATTGAGGTAAGGTAACGTTTGTGTCTGACATCTTTTATTTGTTCTCCGCAGGAACAATTGGCGCCTACCGTGGGGCACGAAATAATACTTTACGGATCAACCCGCATTCTCTCGAAGATGGTCTCAACCCGCAACAAAGCAGGAGTTAACAAACAAACTGAAGCAGGTCCTGTAGCACCTGCTAATACCACCCCAAACTTGGCCGCTATCTTGGAAGGCCAAGCCAAAATCTTGCAAGAGTTTGCTGATATGAAAAAGCATAGTGTTGATGACATAGAGGCACTTAGACAGGAAAACTCACGCCTAAAGAGGGAGATTGAAGCCAATGCCACCCAAAAGGGAAAGGCCAAGGAAACATCCGACGCTGCAAAGTCCCCAGCTTTCCAGCCTACTAAAGAAGAAAGCGAGTACAATCCTACCCCTGATGGCTTCTTCTTTTCTCCATTGAAGCTTGCATGAAGAATGGAGGCTCCATGGATGGTGTTGGATGCAGAAGCATGAAGGAAAGAAGCTTAAGGTGTTTGGTTTGGTGTAGGTGAAAGGATTCTTAAGAGAGGTGAGCCCAACTCCTAAGGAAGAAGACTAGAGTAAACTAGAGAAGAGTTTACTCTAAGGTGAGCTCAAAAGAGATTTGTGCACAAATTTGGTCAGCAATTCTTTACTCAATTTCAAGCTGAAAAATACATCTCCTAAGCCTTCTATTTATAGGTTAAAATGAGACCAAGGAGTCTCCAAAAAGTGGAGGGAAAAAGGAGTCTAGAAAGTTGAATTTTTGAGCAAAAAAGGAGCATGTGGGAGGTGTGACTTGCCACCTAAGCAAGTCACACTTGTCTTGCCATGGGAAGCTGACTATCATCCTTGGAGAGCAAGTTTGAGAAGCTTCTAGGCTTTTCTAGAGTAGACACACTACTCTTGGCCCATTTGGCCCAATTCCCCTTTTTGGTCCAAAATTACTTCTAAAGCCCAATTTCCTCTAAGGCCCAATACATGGCCCAAAGAAAACCATATTCTACTGGGCCCAAAATTCAAAGCCCAAAATAAAATCCAAATCTAGTATTTACAAGCAAAGTTTCCTAGGCGAGGTCTTCACATCTTCCTTGGTGTAGGAGAGGAAGGAGATCCATGGAAGACACCAAAAGTAGATGAAATGCAGCGGAAATGAAGATAAGAGCAAGAAGAACTCTAGGCAATGGAGGTTTTTGGTGAAGATGAAGAGTAAAAGTGGAGCTATGGTATGGAAGGTGGCTAGAGGAGATGAAAGAGAAGGTTAGCCATGTATGCTCTCAAAATAATAGAAGAGTGGAGTGATCTCAACATAAACATTCTATTAGAAATTTCAAGAGTTAAAATGTACAAATGGTCTACTTTTGGCTTTTATATGTGAGCCTAAAAGCTAGACTAATTC
>Ga0214544_1005991_pt1 | contig 22925 bp, 11 predicted proteins | sample CNSS3metaG_FD_160074 | JGI IMG/M metagenome (GOLD analysis project Ga0214544, IMG submission 160074) | Root nodule microbial communities from cowpea collected in UCLA plant growth center, Los Angeles, California, USA - CNSS3 | ecosystem: Host-associated > Plants > Roots > Nodule | place: USA...
TAATTAAGGGTATGATAAGATGAAAAATATCTTAGAGATCTAAGAAAAATTTTCAAATATCAACATATATACTCAATGGTTGAGAAATAACAAAAATTGTTTTAGCGAAACAAAAAAGTTCTTCAAATGAAACAAAAACTAATAATAATAATAATAAGTAATTTTTTATATATTACGTTATGATATTAAAAACTTAAATTAAGAGTATTAAACATTCTCATGTGAAAGAAAAATATACAATAAATAAAAATATTAAAAAATAATAGAAATATTCAAATGTTAGAAATACAATTTTTTTTATTAACATACATCATTTTAACATAATTACATATATATATATATATATATATATTATATATATGATTACTTAATTAATTGTGAATATTTTAATAATTTAAACGAGGATAGAGATATGGCGGGGACGAGTATTATGGCGGGGATATGTATATCTCCATCATCATCCTCATACCCAATTGAAAAAATTGGGGATTCCCCATACCCATACCCAGTCAATGCGGGGATTCCCGTCAAAACGGAGACGGGTTCGGACAATACCCACAGAGACGGGTTTATTTGCCATCTCTGTCCAGAACGGCATATGGCTAAATTATTTAAGATAAAGTTTTGATTAACAAGTATATATAGTATTAAATTAATTATCCTTTGTTAATTTATATTGTTCAATATTTCTGTTGTGCAGCTTTTTATTGAAGCTAGACGATGCGATGAATATTAATTAAATTAAATTAAATTTATTTTTGAAAATTGAGAGATTTTGTGCTTGATTCAACTTCAATACAACATTCTTAGCATTAACGTGTTATGTACTTAGCAACTGATATGGAATGGAACTCCAAAAACTTGTATTTTAATTTCCTAAAACGATATGATGACAGTCATCATTTAGTTGGCAAACTATATAAGTGTCTCTAATAGGAATTTAATAACTACACTACTTTAAAAATGCCACAAAACTACCTTTAATGCTAATGAAAAACTAAAAAAAATTAAAGCATTGATATTCTTCTTATGACTATTAGGTAAAAGAAAAATAGCTACTCCACTGAATAAATCAAATAACTTTATAGTATACTTAATACTATGTTTGGATTTGGATCAATGTGAATTTAAGAGAGTGAATTTACGTTGATTTATGAATGAAGAGGAGGTTGTCTGAATTATAGAAAAGAAAAGAAAGATAGTACGATTTAAGTGAATGTGAGTTAAATTTGTGAAAATTTATATATGATGTGATTAATAAAGTTAAATTTTTTTTTTATAAATTTAATTTAATAATAATTATTTTTATTAAAAAATAAAAATTCAATATATATAAATAAAATATATATATATATATATATATATATATATATATATATATATATATATATATATATATAACCGAATCGATTGTTTATATATTTATATATTCCATTTCGTTACTGGAAATCTTTGTATTCATGCCAAAAAAGTCTTAAGGTATGGAATACTGATATGATTGACATCAGTATCAGTATCATAATACAAACTAAATCCAGTTTCACAAAAAAGGTTACTTCTAATCCATTCCTTCATGCACCTCCACAATTCAACCTACATCTCTATAAATAAATTTTTACATTTTGAAATATATATTCTGAACTATAACTTTTTGTATTTTAAATTATACATTTCAAAATATAAAAATAAAAAATATATTTCAAATTATATAATCTAAAATATAAATGTATTACAGTTGTGTAATCCAGAATACAGTTATTATTTTTAAATTTGTGAATTTCAAATTATACATTCAAAAATACAAAATAAACAACAAATTCTGAATTACAAAATATTTCAGATTACACAATTTGAAATACAAAAATTTATAAGATTGCAAGTTAAAATTATGCAGGAAGAAATATGGCCTTTGTAATAGATTCTGAAAAGCCCATATTCCCCACATGAAAGAGCTGGCCTACCAAAATTTAAATGATATAAACAGAACTGCGCCAAATTGATGTCACTTCAATCGTAGCGTAACAGTCTCCAAACAAAACTGCGGCTTAAACACAGAATAGAAGAATCAAAATCTTAAGCATTTTTAAACTAATTGATGAGGCGCCATAGTTATATTAAGCAGCATACCAGGGGTATGACTTTGCATTCAGATCAACCTACCTGCATTTAAAACTACTGAAAAGTTTTAAACTTTAATTTCTTCTCACTCTAAATATATCATTCCGCTTCAAATAAACTTTAAGAATTATATACAAACCATAAAATTTATTCCAAATTCAGTTGAGAGCAGAAAATAAAGAGATGAGACGGAAGTTAATAATTTTAATAAGTACCTAACTAGATATTAATGTGTCTGGGCATTAATCTATACAAGAATGAAGATATGCAAGTGAGGTTGAGACATGAGATCCCTAGTGCAAGGGGGACATATAATATATTCTAGCTGGTGCAATCATGTTTTGCTTGTAAGTTGACGTACTTCTTTAATTGCTGTATTCATACTATGAAGCGCCATTTTCTTTACCTATTTTCATGGATGCCAAAAAGAGAAAGGCTTTGTCAATTCTATGCAATGCAACTAATAGGAGAAAGCAGGAACTCATAAATGATAGCATTACAAGATCTACCTCCAGCATGTCTGCTTTTGCTTTATGCTCCTCAGGCAATAGTCTCACCTCATCAATCAACTGGATACCCTCGGTAACGTTTTCAGGGGACACAAATTCCAATACCGCGTGAACACAACACTGCAGATCAAGAAACAAATGTGTGTCGTACATTCATATAAGAGTATGTTAAAGGGATACAAAAACTAATATTGAGATAATGTTATAATTCAACAGCAATCGTACGAAAGAAAGCCACTATGATATTATTACTGTGCAAGCAAACATCCTTTTGCTTTCCTTACAAATTTGTATAAATGTAAGTGCCTATAATATATTCATATATTCTGAGAAATAATTTGCTAAATGGTGCGGCTTAACATAGCACATTGAAAGGAATTTTCAAAACATTAAAAATATAAGTCCAAGAAAATGGAAATCGACTTCAATAACAAGCAATATTCCACAAGGCTTCTGCTTTTCAGGCTAGCAAGAGAGTGGATTTTACAGTAATGCACACCTTAGAATTCCTGATCTGGTATGGACATCCAGCAGGAATGATGATAGCTTGTCCAACGTGTTGCTGAAAAGTCCAAGGTTCAATCTCTGTGATCGTGACAGGCATGGTCAATAAAGTTATCTACAACTGTAGGGAATGATCAAACAAATAGAAGCATGTTTACTTACTAAATTCCTCCTTTAGTCTCTTTTTGTGAGTACTATCAAGAAAAATGTTCTGATCTAGAATTGGGTGAAACATCTGCAGCAAAGAGAAAAATGAATAATCATCGACTCAATCAAAATTCTTCCTAGGAATTGTCTTATTTTGAACCTACCTTCTTGAGATGGTCACGGGTACAAGAAAATTCATCATAGTGTCTTTTAAGGTATTCTATGAGCTTCGGTACATCTTGTCTGCGAAAGACATCCCACTGGGCACCCAAATGCTCAGAAAACTTATTTTTATGTCTTTTTGAGCTTTCAAAGGGTTTTCTAGGAATATCTTGTTTAGAGATTTCGTTGGTTTGAACAGTCCCAAGGAGAAGTAAAGTGCGTCCGGAATCAGATTCAGAAAAGAAATCACAGTCTCCATTCTGGGAAACATTGCTGTCCATGCTCTGACTAGAAACTCTTTTAGCTTCACTTGAGATGCAAGACGTTCTATTGACTCTCCTGAAAAAGTTCATTCCTTCTTCAACCATACTCTGCAAGCCTCTTTGCTCCAATTCTTCAACATGCAATAATTTCATTCCATTCACTTTTTGTTCCTGTGGCTCCTCAGTACCAATAGTCTTCATTTGACACAGAGTTTTGTGCTTTTTCAGTAATTTTCTTATTTTTGTAAGTTGTTCTGTAGAGAGGGGGGCATCTGTGGTATGTGTCATAATATTAACCTGGAATCACAAATCAAACACAGAAAACATCATGGAGAATCAACACAACATTCCTTTCACAAACTAAGTGCAAGCAACGGCTATTTGAGAGAACGTGGAAAGGAATCAGTTACAACTTATGATTCCTAGGCACAGGTCAGTACCAGAGACAAAGGTCAAATGCATATTATATAGATAGAAGAATTCCTAATAAATTGATTATAAATGAGTTAGACTAAGTACACAAATGAAGCAGTAACTGTGGGATATGGACAACTGTATGAACAAAAGATTCACTACAACTTGTATTGAGAAAGCGTTTCATATATATATAAGATACAGAATTATCATTGTAATAAAGAACTGACAACGAAGCAAACATGCCATGAGGATGCTACAAAAGATCAGATCGACTTTAAGTTCTCATGACAGGATATATGCACAAATACACTTTTTTCACCAAGGAAATTTCAAAAGAAGCTTAATTCATATCAGAAATCACTTCAACAAAATAGAGTTTAAATTCATAAATTAACGAGTCAAAGTGCAGGACAGTATCCCATCATATATATATTTTAAGAAATGAAGTGTAACATAATAAGGAAGGACACATACCACATCATATGGGTCATAGCAGAGTGTTGTCACAGAATCAGTTTCTTTGTCAGCAGAGGCATAAGAAATATAGAGATATGGTCCAATATCATGTTTTGCACTCCCATGTGGCAAATTTGCAGCTAAATTCAGAAGGCCCGACAAGGGATGCATGTATTCTTGAACTGGTAGAGCATCAATTACCTCAGCAAAATGAGCTGGAAACTGCTCTTTGAATATTTGGGAAGAAAGCCACCCTTTTAGTTTGAGCATCTCATGCCATGTATTTCTTTGAGGACGGCGTTTTACAGACCCAGTAAAGTACTGCCTAATGTTAATTTCAACCTGCCAATAATAACACACTTTCAACAACTGCAACTTGGTTCATTGGCATCAATAATAACTATAAACAAAATTTCAGTCCACAATATAAAAATGCATTGAATTGAAAAAATATTATTGTAAGATAGTTATGACTCTTTTTAGACAAATAACAGTATCAGTTGAAAAAATTAATTTAAAAGAATTGTGACACATATAATATACAATTAGTTGGTATACTTACATCCCACCAATCCAAACAAGATTCAAGTACATTTTTATTATTCTCATATCTCGTAATATTCTGCTCAAGATAAGTACAGAACATGATCAGTGGATCCCAGCTGAGGTTTGATGTACTTTGGAGAACATCTTGAACCAATATAGGATGACCTTTTCCCCAGTGTTTCTGAAAGTGCTCAAAGTTATCACCACTTATGTCCAACACTGTCGGACAAAATAAGTAATTATCATTGGAATCTTCTCTTAAAGCTGCTTCTTGCAACTGCTTGTATCTGTTAGTATTGTGATCGGTGTCAAAACACAATGAGCAGCTTGAACTTTTATCCGAAGTTTCAGGAAAGTCATAGCTGCAAACAATTTCTTCTGCTTTTACTTCCATCTCTTTGATCCAATTGGAGGGGAAAACAGATCTCAACTCAAGGTGGCTATTACCACAACCACCAAGCTCTGTAGGAGGGCATGACAGACTATCAATGCCATTACAGTTGGTCCACTCAGTCAATATTGAAGTATCAGTTAAATTGCCACTAGATATGGCCTTCTCGTCCAAAGTCTGGCTCTCACTAGCACTGCTACTTTTCATTTTATCATGTCGATCGAACGTAGATAAGTTAATTTCTCCAAAAGCTTTTCCCTGACTGAATTCCTGACAACAACTTGAGCATAGGCTATATGAACAGCTCGGACAGCTTCTATGGAGATCCAAAATGGGTGTCTTGCAGTGATTGCTGGGACAAGGTTTACATTAGTCAACCAGAAGCACCAAAAAATCACATCACTTTTCTCAACAGCACCCACCCTATAGAAGAAAACTTACCAATAATTTTTCTCATTGCAGCCAAATTCAACCTGCTTGATTTGAATATCAGAAATATTTTTTCCTGTCACCAACAAAACCATCTAAGATAATGTTTTATAATAAACAAAATGCTGCTTCAGAAAAAATCAACGTTAGAAGAAAAAAAATTACACCTTTAACTTTTGCTTCTGTTTCTAGCTCAATATTCTGATCTTCACTTATATGCTTTAGTACTGGAAGGAGCATGCAGATCAAATAATGAAAATGCAATATTCTATCAACTCTGCTCTTACCAGTCAAATATTCCTGAAAAGAACAGGCCATAAACCGAAGTGTCAGTATATGCTATTAATGAAACACTATTCAAGCAGAAGAGCGTTCATGTTTGATGTCAGACCTTACTTTCACTGTCTTTACATTGACTTGCTGAGCAATCCTTACAAGTGCAAGCTCCACGACAAACTGGACATGCCTTCTTAACTTCTTTTTGAGTGTCCAAATACCTAAATTTGTATAGAAAAACATTGCCAAATCTCTCATATTATGATTATGACCTGATTCCTAATTTAAAAGGAACAGAAAACAGGAATTATATTGGTAAACATGTAAGCAGTAATCACTATTGATCCTTCTGCTATTATCATTTCTTAAAATCAGCAAAAACAAATAATGACTCTATTTGCATGAAACTGTTATTTCCTTTGTAAATTGTAATGATTTATATTAAACACCGTTGAGAGGGATAAACTTCACGCACATCTATCTTAACTACATAAAAAGGGGCATCCTTTGCTCTAAGGATAAGCTGTGGAAATATCAATGGCAGAATATGGTGGAAGGCAAAAACTCAACCATATCAACATGCCATTGCGGCCTATGGCACTGCCATAGCGGGCCTTCATTCAATTTACCCAAGGTGGAAGGGTCAAAAACAGCCAAATTATAACATTACTGTGGTGCAACAATGGTTATTTAACAACATTACAAATTACTAGAAGAATCTCTAGCTAGGCAATTAATTGATCAAACCACGTGTCTCAAATTCATGCTTCAGCATGCCCTCAAAAGGTTAATCACTGGTGAGGCTCTAAAGAATCAAAATCAGAAACTTCTGAAATGGAAATAAATCATAAATATCCCATAACGCAGACAAAGAACCTTGCACATGAGATACCAACAAAGCAAAGCAAAAATTCAACACAATATCAAACATTGGAACAAGCACACACAGATAATTTCACAAAGGTTCATTCTCATTCTCATTACCGCTCTTTAATGCAATCCATGCAGAAAAACTCCCTCTCACAGCTCGAACACTGGATGAGATTGCAAGACTCGCTTCTCTGGCACCAATGACACTTCTTCCTCTTACCCTTGGTACGCTTCTTCAAATTCGATCCATACGGCGCAATCTACAGAAGAACACAGAAAAAAAATTCAAAACTCCCAAAACAAAAATCACAATTTGTCAGTTAGTTAGAACTGTGAGTGCAAATAATATTCGGCAAAACACACCTGCAACTTCCCTGCAGGGACTCTATCAACATTCTTGGACCTAAAGTAACGCGGAGTAACAGTTTTAGAATCAACACCAACTTTCACGTCACAATGCGAAGCCACATTGTCGTAATCATGAGTCGGCGAAGCCGGAGAGATTTCCATCACACCATTCGGCAATTCCCTCCTCAACTCCCCTGCACCATAACACAATTCCTCTTCCTCCTCTTTTTTCTTCTTCTTCTTGTTCTTCTTCTTATTTTTCTTCTTGCCCTTGTTGTTTTTGTTCTTCTTCTCCGCCTCTCTCTTCAGAACCATCCTTATGAGCTCCAACTGCATATCGCCCTGCTTCAGCGCCTTCTTCTTCGAGGGAGAAGGAGCCGCCGCCACCAGCGACTCGGAACCCTCCGAAAGCCTGCGCTTCTTCTTCACGATTCTCGAGGTTCTCCTTGCCCTAGATTCGACATTGTCCACAGCACTAGGCTCCTCGTCGCTCGTCTTGCGCTTCCGGTGAAGCTTCAAGGACTCCGGAACCTTCTCCTTGTACTGCCGATGTCGACCCTGGAGGTAGTGAATCTCGCAGAGCTTAAGATTGTCCTTCACTGGCCGCCGGCACCGCCATTGCCGGCCGTCGGTGCGCCCGCAACGGAGGTGGTCCGGCAAAGGCTCCTCCGCTCCCTCCGCCTTGGGTTTTTTCGTCATTGATTTCGATTTTCGGAGAGAATTGGGATATTTTTTTTAATTTTTTTCACCTTTGCGCGCAGAGAAACCGTGTTTCTCTGCAGAGAGCGCAGAGGAAGAGAAAAAAAGGGTTTTTCTGTTTTTCAGGCCCAAAGAGAGAGTGTTTGTTGTCATTTATTGGGAACAAAAAACACAACAGTGAGTATGAATGGCCTTGGCAATGGCATGTTCCAGTAATTATTTTCAATCGCAAAGTCCTGTTTGGTCTCTTAATCTTCGCTGATTGCATCAGAAAAGAACAGGACTAATCCAAATCTTGTGATCTTATCATCTCATTCAATCTGAATGCGAAGTGTTTCTGTCAAAATCTAGATTTTATTTTTTTTATCTTATTTTTTTATCTTGGTTTCATAACCGGTTTTTGCTTCCAAACTATGTAATTATTCCTTTAGCAGATTTCCACTTTTTTAGTTTCTTGTGCTGAAATCAACCGCCAGATAGTATCAATGATAGTATCATCCTGCTTCTGATCAAAGTTATGTGCCTAAATTCATGAATGGACTATGCAGTGATCAATGTGTTTAGTATCAGCCTTTGATTATTTACAACTATAACAAAGGTTTCTGCTTTTGCTCTGTAGTGTTTGGATGAGCTAATTATGTTTTATCTCCTCCAATGCATTGAGTTTTTGACTTGCACAGGATCAGTGTTTTTAAGTTGATTTGTATTACACTTTTGTGTGAAGAATGACTTCCTTGAAAGAGGGAAGGGAAAAAAATCAGAAGCAATTTGCCATTCATCATTGTCTTCTTTTAACATTCTAGGTTTTAATTATTAACAACTTGGACTAGTTGGTATAAAAATCGTTTTAATTTAAACAGTATAAAAGTAATGAGTATAATATCAAGATGAAAAATTTTGCCTTTGGTAATAATCCCACTCAATTCAATCAATCTTAGTTTTTTTAACATATGGCTTATAAAAGAAACTGAAAAATCACAAGATATCAGAAATTCATCAACTCTTTACATCCATTCTTTTGTGTGAAGAGATTAACTTTTTTGGCTGCAAAATCTTTTATGGTTTGATAAAGTTATAAAGCCCATTGTTCTTGCATGTAAATTTGATTAAAGTATTGGGTTCAGATTCAATGAAATGCAGATAGAGTACTATGATGCTGCAGCACACTTCAGTTCTGATGTAAAGAGAATCTTTCATCATGGAATATTGACCCATACCAATTTGAATTGTTTGGTAGTTGGACTTTTGATTCCATATAAATCAAGCAAGGTTCTATATTTGTGTTGCAGCAGTATTTTATTTTATTTAGAGTATTCCCCAATCCAAAGTTAAAGATTGATTCTTCCAAAAATTAACAACCATTTCAAAAGTTAACCTCTTTCACATCATGTTTATTCATATGGACAAACATAAAACCAAATATCTTACTACACATTTGGAAACTAATGTCATCTCTCAGTCATATCATGTTACATGCTGGAAGTACTCAAAAATGTGTAATTGCACCACATTTTTTGTTATAAGATTAAAGCTGTACTATTTATATTATATGAATTTGTGAAAGTTTTGGAAATAAGTAAGCCACTTTGTTTCAATATAAATACTTCTGCAGTTGCCTGCATTAATTTGCATAGGAAACCTAATGGATGTATCTTATGAATATATACCAAATTTGTTATAAAAGAACTGATATGAACATAATTCGTCATCTCAGAAGGAAAAGAAATTATAAAACAAAGATTAATTTTATTGTTGGTCTAAAGAAATGAATCTTATGAAAATACTATTAGAAATTTTTTATTTAAGACTTTAAATATTAAAATTGTGATAGTTAAAAATATTAAAGTCCATAATAAAAAAAAAAAATTAGCATCACCTTCGAAACAGTAACTATACCCGAAAGCTGTCTCAAGTACCTAAATGTTTTCTTTTTCATTTAATCTCATTAAACCTAAAGCATGGCAATGTTAGGTTACGTTTTCTTTTTTGTTTTATCGGAAGTAGAAGAACTATGAAGCCAATAACATCACATCAAATATTAATAGTTGGGTCCATGCTATTGAGATATAAACCTATCTTTGGCACTTCTAGTAACTTTCATATTGAATAAGAGAAGCTTTGGCAAACGTGTTTTTATTACCCTAAGCTAGACTACTAAAAAACTTGTTTTTATTTCATTTACTTTTATGCTTGTATAAAAGAATTGCCTTTTTATTCACGTTACAATAATATTAGGAATGATGTAATCATAATTAAGCCTTATAAATTATGGATAACAATGTGATCAAATTATATGAAGTGAACAACTATCTTTCTATTAGAAAAAATTATGGGATGGATCGAACTTTTTAATTTGTTTGCCCGCTTATATTCATTCATACTACTTACCGTCTATGTGGACTAAGGACGAAAGGGAAAACGTGAAATTTTTTAGATTAATTATCCAAATTGATAGATTTTAAAAAATATATAAAAATGGGTAAGTCGTGTTAAAGTGGTACAATTTTATTGTGAATAAGTTGTGACAAGATAATACGACTTTAATTCAAAGTATTTTTAGAGTTAAAATTATGTCAACACGATTTTAGTTCAAAACATTTTAATCTGAAATTGTTCCATCCTCACATAACTTTTACCAAAATTTAACTAAAATTTTGGTATGATTTTAGTTTAAGATGCACTGAACTAAAGTCGTGCCACTTTGACACGTCTTTATATTACAAATATTTTACATTAAAGTTGTGTCATCCTGACACGAATTCTTCTCAATGAAGTTGTGTCAAAGTTGCACGACTTATCCATATCTATAATTTTTTTCAAATCTATACATTTTAGTAATTTTTCAAGAAAATTACACCAGAACGGTGCTTTTGCCAAGATGGGATGGGCTAGCTCACATAACTCAACACAAAAAAACATCTTATAAGTTACTTTTCCCTCATTCTATGCTTCACGCTTCAATTCACAAAGTGCAAAACGAGCATGGTAGTAATAGCAACACAGGAATAGAGTAGAGCACGACAATAACATATGCTTTATTGTTTGAAAATCCAAATGTGAGTTTAATGCCCACAATAGAAATGAGAATGTTGATCAACGTATAAAAAAGAAGACCAATAAACTCTCTCTTAATATTTTTGGGTTAAAGGTAGTGTCAATCATTTATAAGGGTTTGACTCATATATATTGATGTTTAATCTCCCCTCGAAAGACCAACTAGTGATTTTAGAACTTATGGTTCAATCTTCTTGATGGAGGTTAAGGCAAGCATTTTAGTCTTTTTGATGAAGGTTTAGGCAAGGGTGTCATTTTATGATGCTTGGTGGCACAATTAAAGGTCATTAATGATGTACTTGTGATTAAAGATGCTTCAACTCAAGGACAACGTACCAATATGAAGGGACTCAGAATTGAGGAAGATATTCTTAGGAAATGCAAATATGAATCTAAGTTTACATTGACTGGACATGAGGATATTGAGTAACATATAAGAAAAAGTATCAATAAATTCATTGTTTAAAAGTTTTGGATTGAAGGTAGTGTCAATTTCTTATGTGAGTTTGACTCATGTATTATTAGTTGGTGTTGAATTTCTCCTTAAACGATCCATCACTTTCCTTTATAACTTATATCATTCTGTGAGTTTAGCTTGTATATTATTGGTGTTGAATTTCACTTCAAAGGACCTATCACTTACCTAAGTAACTTATTGATTCCGTCGTGCTCTCATGAGATATTTTGTCTTTTATTATAGGTGTGGAGTAGAGATGGCAAATAAACCTGTCCCCGTGGGTATTGTCTGAACTCGTTCCCGTTTTGACGGGGAATCCCCGCATTGACTGGGTATGGGTATGGGGAATCTCTGACTTTTTCAATTGGGTATGGGGATGGTTATGGGTATGTACATATCCCCGCCATAATACCCGTCCCCGCCATATCTCCGTCATCATTTAAATTATTTAAATATTCACAAATAATTAAGTAACCATATATATATATATATATATATATATATATATATATATTTCTCTATATTTTATTTTTTCTATATATTTTTTTTGTTATGAAACTCATTCGTATCTCCAATATATTTTTCATCTTATCATAACATTTATGTAATTATGTTAAAATGATGTATGTCAATTAAATTTTTTTTATATCTCATATTTGAATATTTCTATTATTTTTTAATATTTTTATTTATTGTATATTTTCCTTTCACATGAGTCTGTTCAATACTCTCAATTTAAGTGTTTAATAGCCTAAATCTTTCATTTACTAGGTAATATAAAAAAATACTTATTTTTATTAATTTTTGTTTCATTTGAAAAACTCTTTTGTTTCGCTAAAACAATTATTTTTCAACCATTAAGTATATATGTTGATATTTGAAAAGTGTTCTTAGATGTCTAAGGTATTTTTCATCTTATCATACCCTTAATTATACATTCATTTTCCTTTGTGTTTTCTTTCAATAGTTTCTCAAATTGTTTCTAAGACATACATTCGTTAATTTTTTAATATTTTTATTTGTTGTTTATTTTCATCATGTTATTTTAGTATATTTTATCTAATTATTTTTATTTTCTAACTCATTATATCAATCATACTATAATTTTTCACTATAATTGTATAAATAACTTTTATTTACTACAATATCAAAATTTAATGTAATTGTCATGAATATTTTTTTATCACCATCCATTATATATTAGAGTTCAAAAGATACAATAATCATGTTAAATTTGTTTAATTATGTTTATTATTTGTTATTTGCGTCATTTTGATTAAGTGATGTATTATCATTTTTATTAGTGTATAAAAAAAGAGATTAATTAGAATTTAAAAAATTGAAGTAAACAAACATTTAAAATATATTTTAATTTGAATATTTGTTTTTCTTTAAATTTTTTTAAAAATATTTTTAAATTTTATCAACTAGGTTTCATTAATGTTTGCAGTTTGCAAATTTAATAAATGTTTTAGTTTTCATGAAATTTTATTTGGTATTCCAATCTAAAATGTAAACAATTATAATTTATTTCAAAGTATTTGATATCAAAGAAACAACCATCCTCCTAATATTGAATATTTGATAATATTATGTTTCCTTTACCATAATTTTTTATTATTTTATAAAAATTAATTAAAATTTATATTGAAGTTAGTAAGGAAACAGGTACGGATATGGGTACAAGATTATACCTGTTACCCGGTGGAAATGGGGATGGGATAAAACTTTGATACCCGTTGGGTTTGGGTATGAGTATGTGGATAAATTCTTTTTACGGAAATGGGTATGGGATAGTGAAACCTGTCCCCACCCCGCCCCGTTGTCATCCCTAATGTGGAGTAGGGACAAGGAAGATTATTAAAACTCTAAGTGATTTTAATAACACAAGTAGGAGATTTTGAAGGCACAAAAAATTATTTTTTAAATTTGGAATTATAACACCAAAATTTCACAAGTAAATTTGTGGTGTAATTAGGGGACTAGAACAATAAGTTGTAATTTTATCAAGTGTGGAAAGACTCACCATAATTTACAACTTATCCCAATTGAAATGTGACCTGTTTACCTCATCCTTTACAACATTAATCTTTCTAATATTATATTATTACGTAGTACTATATCTACGTTGAGTATGAATAAATATTTTCATCCATCATTTCATTAATATCTCATTAATATCACACAAATGTAGGTTAAATTTTACGGTTATTTTTTTCATAATATATTATTTATTTATTTATTTAGAGTAAATAGTAAATAATTCTTTAAGATTTTTTTTTTGTAACTGCAATACTTGAAAATATCGTTATTTTTATAAGATATTCATATTTAAAAATAAAAATTATAACAAAAACTTTTTAATTATTTTCAATTTTTTATAATTAATATGGACAGCTTATAAGTTCACTCGCTAGTATACAAAATAAACCAAATTTATTACTCCACAAGTTTTATGAGAGTTATTTCTTCGACTTTATTATAAACAAACCAAATACAAAATATGTCAAGAGAGGAGTTTGATTTGTATGATGTCACATTGCAATTACATATATTAATGCAAATGCATATAAACTATTTTTTTTTTAATTATATATATTACAATTGATATGACTCTTGCCTTGTTTCCTGTTTATTAGTAATCCATATTTATATTATTGATGTTATTTCTGTGATTGTAATGAATGAAGACAGAAAAATGTGATAAAAGACAATGACGGAAGCTATGAAACATTAGTTATAGCATCTATCATGTATCTTTCATGGACCCAACATTAAAATTCCATTGTTTGCAATATAAGTGGAAACCAGATTATTAATTAAAATTAATAAACTACTTTTTAATTATGGTAATAGTTCAATTTGTCTCTGCAGTTCAATTTTTATAAACAAAAAACGTTGAATTAAATGATAAAGGCATGTTTATAATATAATATCTTTATACAGTTGTGTTATGCATTTTTACTACTACGTGAATCATTTATAAATGTATTTGTAATTTGTAATCAGATCCTAATTTTGAAGCCCATGATATTTAAAAAAAAAACAACTAACTATACGATTTATTTCAGTTTACACTAATTTAATGGAAATTTATCACCATGAACATTCTAAAGGGCAAGGACCATTACTTTTCAAAGCCAAAATTCTTTAGGTACTTTCTATTCAACATTGGGATAAAGAAATTTATAAATTTTCAAAACTTTTTCTACAAATTCACTTCTCATATATTCATGATATAATACTTTTTACTTTCCACACCGTATCTCCTCTTCATTTTTTTTTCAAAAAGTGATTTTTCCAAAATTTTCAAAATGGTTTAGTAATTTTGGGCCTATTACAAGGTTATTACCGCAAGGAAGCTGGTTGTTCGTGCACTTCCCTGTTTTTCTTCCTCCACCCCATAAAGGTTGTACTTGCCCAAATACCTTTCATTAAAAATATAATAAAAGTTCCTGCACCTTTCTTATTTTTAATGTGTTTCAAATTGAATATTTTGAAAGATATTTTCAAATTCGAAAAATGTCTTCTGAAATATCCAATTTAAAATAAATAAAAAAATAGAATTTCAAAAGTTACTTTGGATCTAAAATTATTTTTCAAAACACTTATTTGGAAAAAAAAAAATATTCCGAAATATTCAATCTAAAATATAAAAAAATTCAAAAATATTTATTTTAGAAATTATTTCCAAATTCAGAAATACCTTCTGGAATACTTTTTTTTTTTTGTATTCTGGAATGATATATTTGATAAAAAAAATTATGAAAGAATTAAGTGGTCTCAATGATGATCTATACTAAATAAAGAAGCTTAATTTTTAAAAGAAAACAAAAAATAATGACAGTTATAGCCGATTCAACATAGTCTTTGTACTTGAAGATAAAAAAAAATTCTCATAAAAAATCCAAATAACTATTTGCAAAACGTAATGAATATAATTATTATAATATATTGACTAATAGAAAATTATTACATGCCAATCTTATTTTCAAGTTTTAAAGAGTTTTAAAATCAGAGTCAAGTTTAGATATAAGAAAAATCAACTAACTGAGAAAAAAAAAACTACAAAGACAAAGAATAGATTTTCATTTTTGCAAAGAAGTTGTCCAAACAGTGTTACAAGGAAATTAACAACACTGCCAAAAATTAAAGTTTCAACATTTCCAAAAAAAAAACTCCAACCCAAGATAAACGGTTGGCTAACAATAATAAATTATAACGTCATTTTTAAGATTATAGTAAAGAGAAATTTGCAAAACACATTTTTATTTTAGTCCAACAATCAATTTTGTCCAAATAATTTAAAATTATCGAACAAATATTGATAAAAAACATAATAGACCGACTTTTTTTAAAGGAAACTTTATTTTTAAATCAATGAGAAGGAAAGAATAAAAAATATATTACGGATAAAATAATATTTATTCTTTAGTTTGATGAAAAAATTTAAACTTTATTTTTGGTTTCTTTTGATTTAAACGTGTTTAAAATTTAAAAAAATACAGTAATTGAAAAAATAGTCATAATTCTTTTTTCTTTAAAAGGCAAAACATAAAAATAAAAATAAAAAACACAATCATCTCTCTTGCATAAGCACAATACAACCATGTTGGCTAAACTCCTGAAAAAATACCCTTTTCTCCATCAGAATAGTGACATCGCAACCTAGTTCTAACCTAAGAGATTAAAGACATAAGTTACTTGATAAAGCATGAGTCTGTGAAAGTGGCAACATTTGACATTTTTGAGTGTTGGAGATCTGTGTTTTATATACCCTCAGTTTTCTATGCCTTTCTATTACGAGAACATTGACCAAGGCAGCATTCAACAATTTTCTTAATTTGAGAGTATAATGCTTTTTACATCTACCAAAAAGTTCTGATAACAGTTGAAAAAAAGTAAATTCTACATCTTCTCACTGATCTTGAGGATGAACAACATAAATTGCTCAAATTTTCTGAAATTAGGAAAAGAAACCGAGAAAATGAATTGGCAAAAAAGAAAAGGGTAAAAGTGATTGAGAAACACAACCTGTGTTGGTTATAAGGTTGCCTTTTAGTTCCCAGAATCCCATATTGGCAGAAAAACATGATTGAATGCAGTGTCGATGAGAATTTCATGTGCCTGAAGACTCAAGTGAGAAAGAAACTTCATCAACGCTGCACTCAATGATGTTTCTCTAATATGGGGACTTTCCAAAGCTATTGGAGATCCATTTTATGTTCTTTTACCAATTTATAGCATCTTTTTATGTTATATATAACATGAATTTCGTTGGTAAAACTTAACATAGACAGTGTTCAATGTAGTACAAGAACCATTTTGTACTTTCTATTGATCACTAATGCTCTTTTATCTCTCATTGTACTCATATTTGCTAATTTAGCATCAGGGAAACTCTCGTACTGGTCAATTGTACTAGAATCAACTCTTGTACTACATTCAAAATAATATAGTTATTTATCACATGATTTGGCAACAGTTATATATTATTTCTCAATCCCACTTAATATTCTTTTCTGTGAGTCTGTGCTGGATCAAGAAGATATATTATATTATATTATATATATATATATATAAATAATTTTAGACATCATTTTTAATAATAAAAACTTAGAGATATTGAGTTTATTGCAGTAATGGTGTTGTAATTTTTTTTACAACACTCTAAAGCTATCACCATGGTCGGTTATGATATATTACTCATGATTTTTTTTTATAAGAGGGTTTTATTGGGAAAAATTTATGTACGTATGACTTTGGTTTTAATTTATATAAGAATTCACACCACTTTTAATTTAAAACATCTAGAGATTAAAGTTTATGAGTTTTTTTTGTTATATAGTATTTAACTTTGTTATTTTCACCAAATATAGGACATAGACTTACACTTAGATTATTTTCAACCGTTTGCGTATTAATTTTTATGAATAATATTTTTAAGTTATAAAAAGTATAGTAGTAAATTTGGACCTATTTATTTTTTTTGGATTTGACAATTCTAAATTTGTTGTTGAAAATTCAACTATTGACTCAAACTCACATTATGTAGGAATGAGAAAATTAAACAAAAAAATTTATAAACTCATTATAAGTTTTTGAAATGAAGGTGACATAGTCTCGTATATTATCACCCGACCGTTCTTAGGGTAAGTCCCCTTCGCGTCTAGGACTGGATCAAGTCCAAAGACTAGGACCTCCTGCTACTCCTCACGACATAATCCATTCTACTCTATCTGAGTGTGAATGATTATTGGAGTTTCAGGATACCAACCAATATGGATTCCACACGTCCTTACACACTAACAATTCTCATGAATTTCCCTTTAAATTCCATTCCAACCACAAGTCTATATATACTCATATCCTTCTAGTCTTATCACACAATACATTAAACAATAATCTATCAAGCATAAATGAGCTTCCTTGCACGAAATCACAATAAAACATGTCATTTTTCTCTTAGAACAGGAATTGATATCCTCCACTGCAGTGAATTAAGCTAGGCAATCTAGCCTAGGCGAGGAGTCATCTCGCTTAGGCGAGGCTATCTCGCCTAGGCGAGACTAAAACAGTGGCAAGGATTAAAAACTGAGCGGACTCTCGCTCAGACTAAACTGGCTCGCTTAGACGAGAGTGTCTCTCTCGCTTAAGCGACTCCAGCTCGCCTAGGCGAGACCTCGCTCAGTATCAGGGGTGAGTCATTCTGATAGTCTCGCTTAGGCGAGAACCACCCACCTAGGCGAAAATAACAGACCATCTCACTGTTTTCACATGCAAGAACGCAAAATCAGAGTAATTCATGATCATACACTCACACAAGCATTTCAAGAAAATCAATTCAGCACACCATTATCATACAAAACATAATTTACGGCTCAAATGGACAAAATATCGGTTAGCTTCCCTTACCTTTTTCCAAAATCACCACAAGCAAGACTCTAACGCAAGGGCACCTCAAATCCTCAACCTAAGGGGCTGAAATTCGAAATTCTGGGTGAGTACAAGACCCTAATTTGGTTTTTGGTAAGCATCAGATTCCAAAATCCCAGAATCGAAGAGAATTGAGGAAAATGGAATTTGACTTACCGGAAGGGGAAAATGACTCAGTTTGAGGGAGATTCTTTTCCTGTTTCCGGTTTCCAGTAGCTGTAACAGGGAGGGAGTGATCAGAATGGAAAAGAAATTGAATTTTGCTAGAGAGAAGGGCTGTGCAGTTGTTTAGAGGGAAGGAAAAACAGGGACGTATAGTGGGGTTCTGTGAGAGAAGTTAGGAAAGGAGAGAGTGTATAGAGAGGGGGTTAGTGGGTCCTTACAATCTCCCCAACAACAGAATTTTAGTCCCGAAAATTAAAACTCACCAGAGAACAGGTGCGGATAGGACTTCTTCATATCTTCTTCAAGTTCCCAAGTGGAGTCACCAGTTCTCTCATCCCAGATAACCTGAATTAAAGTGATGGATTTTCCCCTTCACTGCCTTGTCTGGCTATCACCAAGACGAACAGGTTGTACCTCCACTGAAAGATCTCCTCTAATCTGCAAATCTTCTGCCTCAAGCACATGTGAGGGGTCGGCCACGTATCTTCTGAGTTGAGAGACATGGAAGACAGAGTGAAGGTTGGATAGCTGAGGGGGTAAGGCGATTTCATAAGCCACGGGTCCAATCTTCCTCAGAATCTGGTATGGACCAATGAACTTAGGAGATAGCTTCCTTGAGCGAATAGCCCTCCCCACACTGGTGGTCGGGGTAATCCTCAAGAAAACGTGATCTCCGACAGCAAACTCCAAAGGTCTTCTCCTCTGATCGGCATAGGATTTCGGTCTGCTCTGAGACGCCTTCATCCTTTCTTGTATTAACTTGACCTTCTCAGTGGTCTGCCTCAATAACTCCGGCCCTACCATCACAGACTCTCCGTCTTGGTACCAGCACAAAGGAGTTCTGCACCTTCTGCCATAGAGAGCTTCATACGGCGCCATGCCAATGCCTGCATGGAAACTGTTATTATAGGTAAACTCCACCAAGGGCAGGACCTCGTCCCATGCACCTAGATGATCCAGTACGCACGTCCACAAAAGGTCCTCAAGAGTCTGTATTGTCCTTTCTGACTGGTCGTCTGTCTAGGGGTGGTAAGCCGAGCTCATAGATAGCCTGCTGCCCATGGCACTCTGCAATGCCTGCCAAAAATGGGAGGTGAAGCATGAATCCCTATCAGAGACTATGCTCGACGGCACTCCATGGAGCCTCACAATCTCACTGATATACAACTGTGCCAGCTTCGTCATGGACATCCTCAAATTTACTGCCAGGAAATGGGCACTCTTGGTCAGACGATCTACTATCACCCATATGGCATCATGGTTCCTCACCGTCAGTGGCAAATGGGTAACAAAATCCATAGCAATGCTATCCCATTTCCATTCCGGAATCTCTAACTGTTGTAGCATCCCTCCAGGCCTCTGGTGTTCTGCCTCAGCCTTCTGACAGGTCAAGCAAGATGACACATACCGAGCTACATCTGACTTCATTCTTGACCACCAGAAAGATTCTTTCAGATCATGGTACATTTTAGTCATGCCTGGATGCATGCTAAAACGACTCTTGTGTCCCTCTTCGAGAATCATGCCTTTCACCTCTAGATCCTCAGGTATGCAGACCCTGCCTCTGAACCTTAACACCCTATCACTCCCTACCACAAAGTCCTTGGCCTTCTCAGTGCCAAGCAATTCCAAGGTCCTCTACAACTTAGGGTCAGATAATTGCTTCTTTTTTATTAGGACGAGGAAATCACTAGACACTGTAAGATGGTTGCATCTAATGACATCCTCTCCTAAACTCACTTGCAGCCGCAAGTCTCTAAATTGCTCCACCGAATCCAACTCTCTGGCCATCATATAAGATGCGTGAACTATTTTTCGGCTCAAGGCATCGGCCACGACATTCGCTTTCCCCGGGTGGTATAACAACTCGAAGTCGAAATCCTTTAAGAACTCCATCCACCGTCTTTGCCTCATGTTCAACTCTTTCTGGTCGATCAGATACTTCAGGCTCTTGTGGTCACTGAAAACATGGAATTGAGCGCCATACAGATAGTGTCTCCAAATTTTCAGTGCAAACACCACAGCCGCTAACTCAAGATCATGCGTGGGATAGTTCTTCTCATGACTTTTAAGCTACCTAGAGGCGTAAGCAACCACTTTCCTTTCTTGCATTAGAACGCACCCTAGCCCCTGATGGGAGGCATCACAGTAGACTTCGAAGTGTCTACTGGTATTAGGGATTACCAACACAGGAGCACTAGTCAACTTCTGCTTCAACTCCTGGAAGCTATTTTCACACCGGTCGGTCCAGGCAAAAGGCTGATCCTTACGAGTCAGTTGTGTCAAAGGTGCCACGATTTTTGAGAACCCCTCAATGAACCTTCTGTAGTATCCTGCCAGTCCCACAAAGCTCCTAATCTCAGTCGCTGATTTAGGACGCTCCCATTTTAACACAGCCTCCACTTTGGATGGGTCCACGGATATGCCCTGAGCTGAGATGACATGCCCCAAAAATTGGACCGTGGTCATCCAAAACTCGCACTTAGACAGTTTCGCATAGAGTTGCTTCTCCCTCAAGATACTTAGAACGGTCCTCAGATGCTCTGCATGTTCTTCATGAGTTCGGGAGTATATCAAGATGTCGTCTATGAAAACCACCACGAACTTGTCTAGAAAAGGCCTAAAGATTCAGTTCATATAATCCATGAACAAGGCAGGGGCGTTAGTCACGCCGAAAGGCATCACTACGTACTCGTAGTGCCCATATCTGGATCTGAAAGTAGTCTTCTGCACGTCATCAGACTTAACTCTAATCTGATGGTATCCGAATCTCAAGTCGATCTTCGAAAACACAGTAGCACCGTGCAACTGATCCATTAAGTCGTCTATCCTTGGCAGAGGATATTTGTTCTTGATGGTTAGCTTGTTGGGCTGCCGGTAATCAACACAAAGCCTAGAGCTGCCATCCTTCTTCTTAACCAATAACACCGGTGCTCCCCAAGGCGACACACTGGGCCTGATGAATTGTTTCTCCAGCAGTTCTTCAATCTGGTTTTTCAACTCTGCCAACTCAACCGGAGCCATCCTGTAAGGTGCTATTGATACTGGCCCTGCTCCAGGCACCAGATCAATAGAGAACTCAATCTCCCTAGAAGGGGGCAAGTCGGGCACCTCCTCAGGGAAAACATCAGGGAATTCCCTCACCACTGACGTTTTAACGTGCCTATCCCCACTCTCAACAGACAGTTGAGTGAGAATCAAGAAACACCGTGATCCCTCCTTTATAGCTTGATCCACCTGTTGTGAGGATAACAACATCTCTTCATCTTCCGGGTTGGGAAACAACACCTTCTTCTCATTACAATCCATAAGAATGCGATTAGCAGATAGCCAATCCATTCCCAAGATCACATCCAGGCCCTCCAGAGGTAAACAAATGAGGTTCACTCTGTATTTGCGCCCCTCAACCTCGATCAAATATCTAGCACATAACGTCGAGGTTCTGACCATCCTGGAACCAGGCGTAGACACTACCAGGTCGTAAAGAAGTTCCCTAACCGGGAGACCCAACTCCATCACTACAGACTTCGACACAAAAGAGTGTGTCGCTCCCGAATCATATAACACACACAAGCTCCTATCGGCAATCATGCAAGATCCAATGATGAGGTTACCTGATCTGTCTGCCTCTGCACCCGTCATGGCATACACTCGGCCAGCTGCTTGGGGCCTAGCACTTCCCCGTGTCTGTTGTGGCTGCGACTGCGTCGAAGGTCTGGGCACTGTACTCCTGCCTGTGGGGCAATTTCTGAGGAAGTGGCCTTCTTGCCCACATCTGTGACATGTCTGCCTACCACCCAGCTGGGGGCAAGCACTCCTCATGTGGGGCCCTCCACAATGAAAACACTGTGGTTTGTGAGAGTGATGCTGAGAAGACTGATGCTGATGTGACTGGGGCGGATGTGGCTGAGGTGGGAATCTCCTGGACCCTTGAGGTGGAGGTCTAGAGTAAGGCTTCCTCCTATCGTCCTGTCTGCTCGTGGACCCAGATGGTCCTCCCACCTTCTGCTGCGACCGTTGTTGAGCTTCAACTTCTGCCTTTAGCTTCTCCATTACCCTCGCTTTCTCCACTAAAGCAGGGAACTCCTTTATAGAGAGCGGAGCCACCATGAGTTTAAGATCGCCTCTCAGTCCATTTTCAAATTTCCTACATTGCCAATCTTCAGCCATCTTCAAAG
>Ga0214544_1005993_pt1 | contig 22919 bp, 12 predicted proteins | sample CNSS3metaG_FD_160074 | JGI IMG/M metagenome (GOLD analysis project Ga0214544, IMG submission 160074) | Root nodule microbial communities from cowpea collected in UCLA plant growth center, Los Angeles, California, USA - CNSS3 | ecosystem: Host-associated > Plants > Roots > Nodule | place: USA...
GATCATATTCAAAAAGGTGATATTGAAATCATGTTTGTGAAAACTGAAAATCAATTGGCGGATTTATTCACTAAACCACTTGCACGTGATAGATTTAATAAGCTTAGAACTGAATTAGGTATTCTTGACATGAAGAATGTATGTTGATATCAGGCATCATTTCGTAAGTGATCATATTCAAAAAGGTGATATTGAAATCATGTTTGTGAAAACTGAAAATCAATTGGCGGATTTATTCACTAAACCACTTGCACGTGATAGATTAAATAAGCTTGGAATTGAATTAGGTATTATTGACATGAAGAATGTATGTTGATATCTGTTTGACTTGTTAATCTTATTAGATTATGTGTGTGCTGCATTTAAGTGATAAAATCTGCATAATTTGAAAACTGCTAGAATTTTAGTCAACTAAATTTGCAAATTCAACATATAAATTTCTCTTAAACTGTCAAAATCTGCATAATTTGTGTTCTGGAACTATTTCAATATGTTAATTCTCACAAAACAACAAATATATTTCATTTAAATTGGTCTGGTGTGAATTTCGTGTGATCTAAAATTTTTAGTCAGCTAAAACTGCAAAATCAACACATAGATTTCACTTAAAACTGCCACTGCACCAAAAATCAGTTTTCTGGTACAATTTTAGTTGTCTAACTGTGTATTTTTATGTGTTAAAATCAGTTATGTTGATGTGGATTTGCTTGAATTGATTTTAATTGATTATGCCAATCAAAGTATCCATCACATGACTATTTTTGGACTGTAGTAGCAACATGTAACAACTATTACATCAGGTAAAATCAACTTTTCAGATTGGATTGACCATAAAGTGCTTTAATTACATGATTTCCAATGTGCATGCATAAGATGTGAACTGTTTCTGAGTGGATTGTTCATAAAACGCATGGGAAACACTTCACTACATGCTCTGATATAGATTCCCTCACATTTAATTGGTTGTGATTTCCTGTACTGCATTGAAATTAGAAAATTTGTGCAAATTAATTGACTAATTTGAAAAATCAACATGTTGATTCTATAAATACTTGCATGAGCATCATACATTGGCTTTCTCATATGTTAGTAAGAGCCAAACCTACAATTCACCATGCCTAGAAGACAACGAACAACCCCCTCAGATAATGAAAACTCCACCTCACCTACTACATCCTCTCTCAATGCCTTGAATCATGGAAGGCTTGAAGTATGGTTTGAAGGCCATGAAGACAAAATTTAGACCTTCTTGATTGAAATCAATAGGAAGCAAATAAATCTTCCTAAGGTGATTCACATGTCTTGGCTGAGGGCAGAGAACTTTGGCTCCCTTGAGCAACATCTCAAAGCTAAAAAATTGAAGACATTCCTTGAGCTTTCGGGCAAGGTGTATCCAGATTTGGTGAAGGTGTTTTATTCCAACCTCAAGTTTAGCAATGGCATTCTCAAAACAATTGTCAAAGGTGTGGATGTGGAAATCACTAGGCAAACATGGAAGGATGTAGTTGGCCTAAGGCAAAGAGGTGTGCAAGTTCGCAAGGGTGAAACTAGTTCAATGGATGAATTCACCAAAGTGCAATACTTCAACCAATGTGTGCGTAATCAAGGTGAGAAAACTAAAAATTTCCATGTGGGAAGGCTTTGTGTGGAGGAAAGGTTGCTAGCTATGGTGGTGACCAAGATCATCATGCCTAGTGTGATGTGATCCCAAAGAGGTCCATCTGTGGTGATGTACTGTATTTAAAATGGTGTGATCATGGACTGGACATAAACCATCTATGACCACATGATGAAGGCAAAGAGGCTTACGAATTTCAAGGTTCCATATGTGGTGTTGATAGCCAAGTTCATTGAGCACTTTGTTGTGGATATGGAAGGAGAGCTTGAAGAGTCTACTGGTCTTCTTAATCATGTTTCCACACTGAACATGCATAAGATGGGATTCACCAAAATAGGAAACACTTGGCTGGTTGAAGGAGATCATGGTGCAAATATTGAAGTTGGAGCCAATGACCATGAAACGTGAACTAGTGGAGAAAACTAAGGAGAAGATGAACCACAACCCATGGCAATTGAGCTTTATAACCCTCTTGAGAATACTGGACCTACATACTCCCAGTTTGAGAGAATGATTCTCAACCAGCTTTAAGATCTCAACATGGCACAAAATGCACATCATGCATACTGCACAACTAGGTCCCAAGACTTGGATGACCAACTCCACAATGTTCATGTCCTCCTTTCCAATGTCTACAACAGAGACAACCTTAGTAATGAGTGAAGGACATGGCTCATAGGTCATTGCATTTTAGTGCTGCATTTTGTGTGTCTGTCTGTTTGTTCCAGTTTTTTAATCGACTAATTTCATATTTCAATTGACTGATTATATCAGTCTCAACTTCATGATGTACTTCTTCATTTTGTTTCCATTTTGCACTGTTTGTATTGAGTATCAGCTGCCTTGATACTACCCTATGTTAAGGCTTTAATGAAAATTTTCATCTTTCCATATTTGGCTATGCATTTACTTTCATTTGATGAATCCAAAGGGGGAGAAAAATGTGTAAATTTGAGTTTAATTGGAAAACCTGAATGAAATTTGCTGGAACAATGTAATATTGCAAACGTAATCTAAAATCTGATGTTAAATCACATTATTAGTGACAAGGGGAGCATATGCATATGTGATATGTATGTATCATTGTGTACTTTTGCTTGGATGTATGTTAGGTATATTGGTATCTTGTATGCAAAATCTTTTTCAGGTTTCTCTATGGATTTTAGCTCATCCATTCAACTTGGGGATGTTGGCTTCATCAATTCAAGGGGAGATTGTTGGCACAAGCAAGCTTGAAGCAAAGAATTGATAAAGCCATGTGCATGAAGATTATAGGTGTTTGATGAAGATTCACTTGAAGATTAAGTTTTAGTGTATTAAATATGAAAATAACATGTTAAATATAATATTTTGTTGTTATATCATGTTGGTAGGTTATATGACATAGGTTAGATGTCTTGTGGGCCTTAGTATGTCTCTTTTAATCTGTTAAAATGGGTTTTAGCAGGTTAAAATGCTTGTAGTATATAGTTTCTGGTATGAATGCATTCAGTCAGTTGAATTATTTTTCAATCGACTGATTTCACTTAAGTTAAGTGAAATCAGTTGACTGTACAGAATATTTTATTGACTATTTTCACTTAAACCAGACTATATATGCTGTTTTTATGAGAGCAGAGGTGCGAATATGAGTTTTAAGCGCGAAACTTTGTCATTCTTCTTTGGAAAACTTTGTCTCTTCAATACACAGCTGTAATTCGTGGTTTGAAGATCTTGGTTGATCTTGAAGGCATTTTGGCTTGTGAGTAGCTTGAAGAACACATGTATGTTTGCCTAAGGACAACCACCATCAGGTTTGGATGTTCTTGTGCCTCTGATTGGTTTGCCTGATGTGATTTTAGGTTTGTAAGTGTGATTCTTGCAGGGTGTGTCTAGATTTTTGTGTTAGTCAAAAATCTTGTGTGTTTCTTTGTTTAAAAGTGTAATTTTGGTGTGTGATTTGAAAAACTTTTGAATATAGTGGAAATCAGGCTCAAGTTGTCCTGGTAAACTGGATGTAGCTCTATGATTGAGTGAACCAGTATTAAAACAATTGTGCAATTCTCTCTCCCTCATCTTACTCACTCTGAATCTCTTTAAAAACTCGAGAAAACCAAGCAATTCGTTCTTTGGTGGGATTTAATGTGTTCTTGTGTAATCTGAGGTTGTATACTTGTTAAAAATATTTATTGGAACAAGTCTTGTATGTAAAAGATTGTTGTTTGAGTTAAATCTGCGAATTCTGCATTTTGCATAAATGTCGAGATTTTAGCCGCATGATTTGTCTTTTTAATCTCTTGTTTCATAGTTCAAGAATAAATTAATCTGTTGTTTTATGTTTTAATCGATTGAAAGTGTACTGGTTTGCTGCTTTTATATCCTAAGTTTCCAGTCTATTTGATTCAATTGAAAAAAGATTTAAGCTTTTGAAAAAGTTTTATAAAGCCAATTCAACCCAACCCCCAACCCCTTCTTGGCTTTAATCACCATTTCAAAATTAACAATGGTGCTTGATAATATAATCCTAGATGTCTAAGAATTATCACAAATCATGAATTGGTTTGTTGATTGTGCATTAACTTGATAATTTGATGGTTATGTATTTGAACCTAGGCTAGAGTAAAATTATATTTTACTTTTTTAGCCTTGGTGACTAATTTGAGTAATTCTGCAACAGTTTTGGTAAAAATTAGTATGGTTGACTTTTGGGTTGACCTTTTGGAATTTAGCTTTTATACTTGATTCAACTTTGGGAATATACGTGAGAAGTCCAATTACATTTGTTGGAAGCAAGAGAACCCTAGAAGAGGGATATAGGGTGGAATCTTGGACCAATTTCATGCTACCCTTATCTAGCTAAGTTTAGCATAGTAAGGTAGATTTTAGCAAACTATTGCTAGGATTTGGGAGGCTTTTAGAGGTGCATTTGGTGAATTGTTGAGTAGCTTTGTAGCACAAGAAGTGGCCTGAATCATGACAGCTGGACTAGAGTGGAATGCATCCTATTTAAAATATCTTTTAGCTTAGTTTTTGTCAATTTGGAGGAAATTTTAAGTAATTTTTACTTAGCAGTTTAGTTAGGTAACTAGTGGTACTTAGTAGTTATATAAACAAAATATGAACTAAGTGAAAAAAAAAAATTACAGATCCCAAAACAGTTCCAATTGTAGTTTATTTCTCACGGGGTTTCTCTCTCCCTTTCTTAGGCTTTAGGCTGGAGAACCTAAGTGACATAGGTTTATACTCTTCAATTCTTGGAAGAGAATGGAGGAGATGCGTGTCTCCCTCATTGCACCATGACCATGGTGAGAATTAACGCATAATCCAATCAATGCATTAAAAAAATCATCTTACCAAATACCACTATTCTATCCAAATGCATATAACAATTCAAACAATTTCAATTTGGACTAAGCATCAATCAACGATAATCAAACCAAAAACAAAACCAATTAATGAATTTAAAAATATATGGGATAAATGGTCACACCTTGCAATGGCTTTGATATCTCGCAAACACACCACAAGATTACACAAATGCTAACTTGATATTAATAGGGAAAGGATACTCTACAGAGATAAACAAAATCATAATAGACTCTACAAAGAAGCACAAAATCATTACATAGAAAAGAAAATAACATACATTTTTCAGGATTTCGTTTGTTATGTTCTCTTTGACCAATAAAGACGTGGGAAGACTACGAAACATTGCAAAAGCCATAGTGAGAACAAGTGACAACGATAAACATTGCAAGAACCATAATGAATGAAACTAACCAAAATGACGGTGCGATGATCGAAGAACGCGGTGGCCGATGAACGTGGAAGCCAGACCCACAGTTTGGAATTGGCCACCACGAACAAGAACCATTGTTGTATTTGCAATTGGTCACCACGAAGAAGATGACGACTTAAATGCCACACCATGAACGTGAAAGCCAGACCCACAATGGCAACAAAGAGGTGACGACAACGAAGATGTCTAGACGAGTGCCATTGGTTTGGTTTTTACAACGTAGGGTTTTGCTCGAGCTTTGGGAAGAAAAATCAATTTAGGGGGAAGAGGAAAGTGAAATGCGATTTCATCTGAGCGAGAAGTTTACTGAAGGATACTATCTATCTCTAACTACGCCACTACCGTCAGAGCATAAGTATCGTATTTCACTTGACCATTACCGACAGATTGCCATTGGTTTGGTTTTACAGCGTAGGGTTTTGCTCAAGCTTTGGGAAGAAAAATCAATTTAGGGGGAAAAGGAAAGTGAAATGCGATTTCATCTGAGTGAGAACTTTACTGAATGATACTATACATCGGTAACTATGCCACTACCATTGGTGCATAAGTATCGTATTTCATTTGACCATTACCGACGGATTAATCCGTCGGTAACTAAGAAGATAACTTCATAGAGACAATACCGACGAAATAATTTGTCGGTAATTACAACTAAGGGTATCTATCGGTAAGTTTGTCGGTAATGGTAATTTACCAATGAATATATATTCGTCAGTATATATCCGTCGATAAATACGATATTTCTTGTAGTGTAGGTGAAGAGCTGAAATGTAGGTTCCACGAACTTGGACGCAAACAAAGGAATTAATTAGAGTTGATTAGCTATTAAGGACCAATCAAGGAATTGATTTGAATTTAATTTAATTTTAATTAAATTAAATTAGTTTTTAGGGTTGGAAAAGGGAGGGTATCAACCACCAATTTGCACTGTAGAACTGAACTAAAAGTGAATTGAAAGGTGAGAGTGTGGGAGATCAAAGGAAGGACAACTTAGATCAAAGAGAAAGCTAGAAACACATTTGGAGCGAGGAATCTAGGTTAGGGGAGTTGCACTTAGTGTTTTGCGTTTAATTATATGAGTATGTGATGTATGAAATGCATGACACGTCTTGATTCTACCAAAATTGCGTAAGTTCGTGTTTCTAGAATTTTTTAGAAACTACTTGTTGAAGACCCGCCAGGCGACGCGAACAAGTTTTCCCAATTTGCTGTTTCTTTTGAGTTTCTGTGAAGTTGATGATGTTTGGATGAAGCCTATATAGAATTGTATAATTGTCTGTGTGTTTACGTGTTTGAGATTGTATGATTTGATAAAAATTGTATGAATCTTTTCATGATTGAGGGAATTAGGGTTCATGATGAGATTGGGATGAAAACATATGATTCTTGGTTTTTGATTGGGGTTCGGGTTTGTGAAAGTGATCTTAATTTGAAACAGCATGAACTGTATATGTTTGATTGAACACTAAAGCGTTGAAGATTTTAGGGTTCACGTACTGTAGGAAAAATCTAGGATTTTCCAGAATTGCATGTACCGCCAAGCGGTACATGAACTACCGCTAGGCGACCCATCAATGCAATGGGCATTGGAATTTCATTTCACGTTGGGTGTCCATGGGTGGATTATCTATAAATATTGTGCATAAAATTGATTAATTAGGCAGAAGGTGTGGGAAGAAAATACATGCATGTAAGATAATTAAATCATTATGTGATGGTTGAGACTAAATGGGTGTAAGAGTATGGTTTAGCTTTGACTAGTGTGTTGTTATTTGCTGGTGTGTTTATTGCCGGATTTGGAGACTGTTGTTATGTGAAAAAATAAAATGTTGGTGGAAATGTAGTGTGGTCTATTTTGGTTGGTAAAAATTAAAAGGGTATAGGAAATTAAAATAATAATTGACATGATCTCAACTATGAAACCCTTGACTATGTGAATGTATTGAATTGTGATCCAATTATATGATTATGACTAGATAATCATGATTGTGATATGCTTTTGTGTGTTGAGTGCTTGAGGTTCGATTAAACTTGCCTAAAACGGTCAAAAACTAGTAGCACTGGCATTACTAGTATGGCGCCTGGCGATGCAGGATGAGCCGCCATGCGATAGGGACCAAAAATAGTGGCAGTGGCCACTGGAATCGCGTGGCGCCTGGCGGACGGGGTGGTCCCGCCAGGCGGAAGTGGTTTGGCAGAGGTACTAGAAGGCGCTTGGAGTCTAGCGGTGTGTGGTTTTCGCCAGGTGGTCTGGATATAGTTTCTGCCTAGTGACGTGTGTGAAGCACTAGGCAATTTGGGGTGTAGAGTTGGATTGGTGGAGGATTCTACACAACTTTAGATGGAGGTCTTGAGGCGATGATTTTTCGGGGGGGGGGGGGCAATTACAAGTGAAGCTTGTATTGGGGTAACACGTGACCCTCGAGGTTGTATCCTGGTGGTTTTGGAAGTCCAATGGAGTGTAGCCTGGTGGTTTTGGTAGTCTTGAGACAAATACAAATGGTGGTTAATATTGGGGAACACCACTTGGTGTTGCGGATTGTAGTCCGTAACAAGATCATTCTGCCATGTAGACTATAGATGGTGGCCTGTAGTCGGAGGGGCGAGTGACACTCGTGGCAAGAAGAATCGACCAATATAATTATCAAAGGGTGTAGAATCAAGAAGTGTTCAAAGGAAGATGTGTTTACTTGGGTCTGAATTGTGGGGTTATTAGAAGGGTTAGAGTTTAATTTGTTATTGTAATGTATATTGTATTGTATTTTATTTTGAGCTCACCCTATCTGTGTGTGTTTGGCGATGATCATGTAACTTGTTACATGGGAGCAAATGTTGATGCAGGTGAGCAAGTGGATCCTTAGAGCCAAAGAGGGGTAACACGGGTTTTTTTTTTTCACGGATTTATGTTTGTGATGTTTTTGTAATAAGTGATTTGTTTCTAGTAAATTTTGGAATTTGGTTGACGTTATATAGATTTATGGTTTTTCAAAATGTGACGCTTGTAATAAAATGTAAAATTTTCCCATGTTTGGGGAAAGTACTTCGATAATAAATGTGGATTATTATTATTTCTATTATATTAATTTTAAATAAGTAATATTCAGCTACGATGTTACGTGTACAACTCAGCTCACAAGTTAAAACTTCACTCAGTGAAGGATTTACAATATGTAAGCTCTCAACCCAATTCATTAATCACTAAAGACATGACAATTTCTAAGCACTTTTATGTTTTGTAATTTCTTCATTGTTCTTCTTGTATGCCTTCGCATCCTTTATATAGATGTTGCACTCGGTAACCGTTGAGAATTCGAATTGAAGTTCTTCATCATAGTTTTTATTTTTTATCTTGAATCTTCAATGACATTTTTCAAGACTTTAATTTTGAATTTGTTGATACTTTTCAGGATATCTTCTTTCCTTTTATGGATGAGGTCAAATATGATTTGAATTTTACTTTTTCTTCAATGTTCACAATTTTTTTGTTAAGGAAACATTGTGCAATATGCTTTTGCAATTTATTTGTTAGAGCAATAATATTTCACACTTTAATCAAAAAGTTTGTTCATCAGTTATTTTGTAATATTCAATTCATTTGAACGTTTGATTAAAAAACTTTCTTCTTCCAAAATGTAATTATAACATGATATTTTCTTGAATGTTATAGCTCATAACATTAGTTATCTGTTTGAAATCCTGATATTTATATTATGATTTACCAGAGAATAAAGCATTAAGCAGAATATCTAAGTGCGTTATAATTTTTTCTATTGTTTAGATCATCTAACACTTTAGTCGTTTAATTCTTTGTATTACTAAAAGACTGATGGGTCATTTAACCCTTTAAGTCACCTAACACCTTAGTCGTCCAACACCTTATGTTACTCAAAGACCTAGGGGTTGTCTAATGACTTGGATCGTCTAATGCTCAAGCCTTGTGATTATTATTTTTGTACTCATTTAACATCTTGATATTGTCTATTGCTTAGACTTGTCTAATGCTAAAACTATTCTAATGCTAATACTTGTGTACTTCCACTAACATATATGATATATGAATATTATTCATTAAGCATACACAAGTAACATTACATATCATATATTTTGATCTTCAAAGCATATTGATCAATTACTCAACCTTGTTCCCTCTTAGTCATTTAATGTTTCTTCATTTCTAACCAAAGACTTACTTGCATCGAAGAGTTTTGTTTTGTTATCATCAAAATTAATGAAGACCCTTTAGGCCCCATCATGCTCTAGGCCCAATCAATGGCCCACAAGCATCTGAAGCCCAAAATCCACCAAGAGGCCCAATAACAAGGGGCATTCTAAAGAAGATTCAAATGGGCTTTCCTCAAAATGGTCACACTTCTCATGGGCTTCAATTACTCTTTTCGTGGGCCAAAGAGGATGTGAAGATATGAAGAGATTGCATGATTGAGCATTATAATGTCTTTAAAATTAGGCCCATTGTTTAGGCCTTGCTTTCATAAATAGTAGGCTAAATAAACTTGATCATTGGATTTTAATTGGGCTAATCCAAGCCCAATAGGGAGCATAGACCGAGACACTCCATTCACCACAAGGGAGGTGCGACTTTGGCTTGCAAAGGAGTGTCATGCCACATGTCACGCATCCAAGCCATCTTGCACATCAAAGGGTCAAGAGAGAGACTTCTTCTCCAAGATTGCATTGCATTTCAAACACAATTTCATGTGCATGTGCATTAGTGACCTTCTCTTATCTAAAAGCGAGTCCTAAGGCACTTTGTAGAGTTTACTCTTGAAATTTCTAATAGAATGATTGTGTTAAGATCACTCCACTCTTCTATTATTTTGAGAGCACCTAAGCTAGAGGTTTACAACATTTCCTCTAGCCACCTTCCACTACCCAAGCTTCTAGTCTAGTTCTCCTTTAACCACTCCAAATACCATTGCTACAAGAGCCTTAAACACTTGTCTCCATTCCATTTCCGCTGCCTATGGAGTTTCTACCAGCCGCCACATGTTGGAGCTCCATTAAAAACCTTATTAGGTAATGAAGCTCGTCTACTTTAATAATCTCACCCTTTTTGATGATGACAAAACCCATCAAGATAAATGTATATCATTGAATATCAGGGCACATGTTTGTTCAATAAAAATATATCACATTATTAGTAATGCATCTCATATAAATTTAGATAGGCATTTGAGATTTTATGTATCAACATATACAATGATCATGTCATCAAAGCAAATAATATATGATTATCACACAATAAATTATTAATAAAAACCTTTGAAATAAACCATAAGTCAAAGCAAATGTGAATATGTCAAAAGACAGTAAATTGTTCTAAGAAAATTAAAAACTAGAATTTTAAAGAACGAAATTGAAGACCAACTAGAGAAAACTTTTGAACAACTTCAGAAAACAAAACTTTAAAACTTCAAAAAATTGCCACTTCTTTGCATTCATCCTCTTTATCTCTTTTTCTTTCTCTCTCTCTCTTTACTTTTGCCCTTTTTGTCAGCATAAAAAAGAATTTGTAGTTGAAAAACGTCATCCTCGCTATATTTGGTATGATTTGTGGGTTGAGAAACTAATATGGAAACTAGATAGGAATTTAGGGTGACTCTAGTTCTTTGGTTAGTGGAAACTAATAGGTATACTCACTTGAAGATGGTGTAAGTGTTGACTTCCCATGATTAGGTAATTTGTTGTGTCTCTTAACGTAAAGACAAATTTCAAAGATTTCCTTTAATAAGAGGGAATGACCTTTTGATTTGAACTCACGATCTCCAGAAAATTCTAGGTCAAGAAGGAAAAGGGAACTAAAATTGTAGGTTAACCAATGATTTATATAAATAGGTATTGGCCGGTTTGGGAAGGAGATGTAGCTTAAACATTTTAAGAAATATTTTATAACTTGTAGCACTTAATTTTCAAATTTTGGTGAAAACTTAGAAATATTTGAAATTGTTTGAAAATAAAATCAGAACCTTTCTGAAATAAAATATTTTTGAAATGAGGAAATACATAAAAAATATTTTTGAAATTAGGAAATATTTTCACACATAATTTTTTAAATGAGGAAACATGGTATAAGAATGTTTGAAAAATGAAACAACAATAATCAATCACATAAATATTCAAAATGAATCATAATCATAAATGTATGCATTTGAGTGCATGCATTAAAATATTCTTTTCTAATCCTATGTCATAAGAAATGTATGTATTTGAATGCATTTAGTACATCATTTGAATGCATTCAAATACATACAAAATCATGAATGCATGCATATAAATGTATGTATTTATATATCTGAATGTATGTTTTTATATATCTGAATACATCATTAGGCATTCAAATATGAATGTATATTATCAATTCTTCCCTCACTGTCAAGAAAAAAAAAACAGACACAACTCCTTCTACTCAACTTAGAAAACCACCACTCCATACTCCTTATTCTCACCTCGAACAACAATCACAATTAACATCTCCAAAATCTACAACACAACATGTTTTCGTCTTCATCTCACGTTTTCTGCCTCACCGTTCTTGTCTACAATGACCTCATCACGTCCCTTTTAATCACAATTTTCAAACACATATCCATTACCTTCATCCATGCCTCACAATATCATCACAACTTCATCATACCCACACATTTTTCACCTCTAGAGACACTACACCCTCCATATCACCATCATTTGGATCACCTTTTCATTACCATCATCCCTACATTCCTAACCCACACCTCACGCTACTTCCTCTTCCATCATCACCAAACTTTCACATCTGAATAGAGAACACCATTCTCCTTTCATCTCTACCATTTTCCATCCTCCATAACACCATCTTTATCTATTTTTCTGAACACACAACAAATAGAACAATCACGCTCCAAACCTTCATTCGCCTTATTCAGCCAACTCACATAAAATAACTCCAACCTTCTTCTCAATCATTCATCAATATTGAATCACAACCACCCAAACAAAAAAAATCATAGATATAGTTATACACATTGCTCACCCCATCCATCACCTACATTGAGCATGCGACATAGACTAAGTTTTGAATAGATCTAGTCATCGTCTCTAGAGAAGAAGAAAAAGAATAAGCCTCCTGATGGAGGAGCAGACATGTCCAAAAGATGAAATTAGGGTTTCGGCTAGCCTAACCTATTTCTTGCTTCTTTTGTAACACCCTGTTAGGATCTACTCGCAAGATCTGGTTAAATAAAAGAACAAATATTTAATTATCAATAATTGTGGAATAGAGGTACATCTAAAAGAATTGGTTTGTTAAATCATAATAAGGAACAAGGAAAGCTCAAATGGTTAAGAGTGTTTAGTGCGTTTGTGGGGTCTTGGGTTTGAATCATTGCGCTTGGGGCGTGTTAGGGCCAGAAAATCAAGTGAGAGAGTGAATTGGTGAAGGAAAGGAGAAAGGTTGGTGTATCTGCTAGGGTAGACTTGAGAGAGCAATAAAGTTTGACCTAAGGAAAGTTTAGAAGGATAGAAAGGGTGCCTAGAAGTAGTGGCAAAGGGGAGATCAATTTATGTAGAAGTAAGAACTCTAGGAGTGCTTTTGGAGTGGGAATTCTAGGTAAGGGGAGTTGTACTACTTGCTTTACTTTCAAATTATCTAGTTTTTTTTGTGCACGAGCTTCGATTGCCTCTTTCCTTTCAAACATGTTTGTTTGAATGCAATTACACATGTAAGAACGTTGAAAACTTAATTGAATGATGTTCTGTAAAATAGGGGTGAATGGGTCGCACAATTGGGATTTTGGATTTATCGTAGGTGAAGAAATCTCGATTCTACCATGAGTCCTGATGCATCGCCTAGCGGCAGGTATACATCGCTAAGCGACACCAAGTGTAGAACAGGGAACATGTTTTATTGTGTCTTGGTGCAAATTGGGTTGTTATTGGAATTTTCCTTTAAATGCATATTGTTTTGATGCAATATGAATCTGTAGTTTTTGTTGTGAGTCTAATGTGTGGGATATGGTTATGTGATGATGGTAAACTTGAGTTGGGAAGAGGGAATTGAAGTAAAGGGACTAATGTAGGGGCTGGCGAGGTAAGTTAAGACCTTGCAGGAGTTGTATGCAATGTTTGGTTTCTTTTTTTAGTTCCCTAAGAGCATAATTGATTCCTTGTTAAATTCAAGTGTTGGCATGGTCTTAATTGGGAATGCATGTGTATATATATAATCGAAGCATGTGATGTATGGGAGTGTAATTTGAGTCATGCTATGATAAGTAGATATGTGTTATTGTATTTATTTATGTATGTTTTATTTTGTTTAGCTAACCCTTTTTGTTTGTAATTGGCAATAATCGTGTGACTTGTCACACGAGAGCATATATGATTTCAGGTGATGTTGGCGAGGCATAGAGACAGAGTTGAGGGCTAGCTTGGGGATTTTACTTATGTGTTTTGGAATATTTTTGTGATTTTACTATAAGATGGTTTTGGATTTTAGACTTGTATAATGTAATTGGGATTTATTGGTTTGCATTTTAAATGATTCGATAAAGTTTTGAGTTTTCCCACGTTTGGGAATGATATCAAATGAATGTTTCTTTTTATTTGATTATGTTTACTGTACCAAGTACAATCCGCCTAGGGTGTTACTAGTAGATAGAAATTTTTTTCATTAAGAAAGACTTTCCTCTATGTCATTAAAATAAACATCCAAAAAAACAAATCGTCTAACTTGATTCTCGTATAACATATACATTATTTCTAAAAATAAAATTGTTCCAAAAACATTAGAAATAAAAAAAAATCATTCAAAATATTCTTCCCAATTCAATCTCCAAGTTCTTCACTATTACCATCATCTACAATGTCACTCTACCTCCGTATAACACCAGTCATACGATCATCGTAGGTGGAAACCACATCCACAAAAATGCAAGGGTGAGCTAACCAGATAAAACAACATACAATAATATATTACCAATATACAAATCACCTTCCGTTATCACAATATATGCATAACCTCAACCAAGATAACAACCCATCACATGTTACCAAATCCACAACATGCAAATATTAACCTATTACCACCAAGTAATATCAAACGTTATGAAATTTTCTCATAACTTGCCACTTAACCTTTCTTGTGCAACAACATCTCTTGGAAAGGGTCTTTACCATGCTTTCCATAGACTTACAAGCAACAACTTTACCCGCTCAACAAAGTCTTGGGTAAGAGCACTCTTGCTAAGCTCTTGCCAAAGACTTGTGGTTGAAGTAAACCCTTTTACCCTGACTCAACAAAGTCCCCTAGGTTAAAAAACCATCTTGGCTTTACAGTTATTAGAGAATTCATATTGTCTTATCACATATGTACACATAAGTATATCATACATCATCATCATAAGATTAACCGTACATCATCATCATAAGATTAATCATCCATCATCATCATATCATAACCCAAACATTATTTCCTTACATTCAAGGATTTAATATATAACTCAACATTTAACTCACCAAAACTTTTGCACTAAATAATATATAAAGAACATCTTTAAACCAATAACAACACCATTTTACTCTTATCATAGAAAATACTCTTTATCCTAAAACCTCCAAAAACAATATGACAAAACATCCTCTAACAATCCTTGACCATAATCCAAAAGTTGCATACTTTAAAACACAATTATGATCAGGAAATCATAATTTTTTGTTATTATTATAATATTATTCGTGTACCCAACTCCAACCATTATTTCTAACAATTTCAGTTTCATCTGAAACCATAAAAAATTTAGAAATATCCACTTAAATAATTGTAGTCATAAAATAGTAATATTTATTTATAAAGCATAATTTCACATGTAGCTACTGTTATTTTAAATATCATTATGTCAACCAAATTCGTGACAGGATGGCGAACCAAAAATAAAATTTGAAAAAAAATAGAGTTTGGAGTAGCCACCGTAGTTTATTTTGGAAAACAATGGAAAAACCAAAAAGATAAGACAATGTTTGCAAAAAATCAGATTTTGGGTTCGGAAGTCGATATTAGCATCCCACAACGTCCATTCTAAGACCATACCTTTAATTAAACGTGCAAAAGGATGTGGTTATTTCAAAATGTTTATTTTCCCCAAATAATATTAATAAAATAATGCATAAAAGAAACAAAAATAATTTTTTGGTTTTTTGGGCCCAACAAGGATAAATCCTTATTCCTACTATCTCTATTGACAATGGAGAATTAAGGTTATGTATTTCTTTTCAAAAAAAATATTTGGAAAATGATTTGAATTTTTTTGAAAATTTTGAAAACCATTTTTTATGTTTTTTTTTGTAATTTTGAATTATTTGGAAAATGATTTGAATTATTTGGAAATAGGTGTCACGCGACGCAAACGGCTAGACAAACACCAAAGGTAAACAAAGAAAATTATTTTTTATTTTTGGTTCTTTATATATTTTTTTATCTTTTTAGAAAAAAAAGAAATTTGAAAATGGGTGTCACACGACACGAGCTGTTGGACAAACACTAAAAGAAATAAGGAAAAACATTTTTTTATTACGTTTAGAGTAAAATATTTGTAAATAGTAGAAAATAATGTGCCTAACATAAAATGCCAAAGTTATGTGTAAAAGTAAACACGGACAATATTAAAGCAAAATATAATAAAATTGAGGTTCACAAATAAAGAAAAAAGGGGTGACGTACCTTGCAAACTCTTCAATTCCTCTTCTTCTCTATCAATCTCACTCTTTTTATTTACATTACAACTACCTTTTCTCTTTTTTTTTTACCTTCTTCAATATGTTTTTTGTTCAAAAGAGAGATAAAAAGGAAATGAGTATGTGTAAGTGGTGATGGGAAAGAAGTAGAGTTGTGTAGAGAATATTTTTTTTTCGATATGATCCCCTTTTTCATATTACAAACTGTGTATTTATATCCACACATTGAAATACCAATATAATCCTAGCCTTAATTGTAATGAAAAATATAAGGAAAGAATTGGTCATGATAGAAGTACATTACGGGAATAAAATCACAATAAATCAAAGCAAAATATCAATCATCATCAGTACTATTGATTCTCATCATTGGAAGAGATATTGCTTCTAATTATTAGAATCATATCACTATTTTCTCTATTAGGAACAAAGGGTAGAAAAACAAAGATTGAGGACAAAATTATGTTGGGTTGTTGGGCTCATGAGATGTGGGATGTGATAATTAAAAACATACTTTTTCTTCCTTTTTTCCTTTTTATCATCTCTTTTTTTTTTTTTTGCTAAAATTTAAGTTTAAAAATCTTTGAAGAAAATTTTATTTCACCTTTTTTATTTATCATTAACTAAAAAGTATTATTATTATTATTATTTATATATTTTTCAAAAATAAATTTATTCACTCAGACGAAATTGAGTGTTGATAGCTTCTCCTCTTTACTCACTAGATAATATGAAAGTTTGACTTTTTCATATTATCGTAGTAAAAGAAGTAAATATAGAAACACTAATTTTGTTCGAGTTTCAAGAGATGACAAATTTGTAGACAAACTCTACCATTTCAAAGGAGAGGGTCTCTATCTAAAAGAAAAGAACTAGGTGACCATTACCAAGTAGAGGTCCCAATCCGACACACCATTTTATTTTACTTTTTGAAAAAATAAACAAATTAGACCAATCTCAAGGTGAGGGTCTATATCTAAAACATTCGACGACCATTACCATGTAGAGGGTTCCGATCCGAAGAACCTTTTTTTTTTGCAATTTTTACATTTTTGAAAAAAATTACACGAATCCTGAGGACATGGTCTATATCCAAAGGATTTGGCGACCATTACCATATATAGGGTCCTAGTCCATAAAACTTATTTTTTTATTTTTTTATTTTTTACTTTTTTTGGGAAAAAGATATTAGACCAATCCTGAGGAAAGGGTTTATATCTAAAACATTCGATGACCATTACCATGTAGAGGGTCACGATCTTTGATAAATCACTTTTCGGTTATTCTTTTTTTTTTTTACTTTTTGAAAAAAAAAAGAGATTAGACCAATCCCGAGTAGAGGGTCTATATGAGAAAAAGAAATCAATGATCATTTACTTGTAGAGGGCCTCGATGTAAGGCAATAGATGACCATTGCCTCGTAGAGGACCTCAATGTGACAAAGAAACAAATGATCATTGCCTCGCAAAAGGCCTTGATGTAAAGAGATCGATGATCATTGGCTTGTAGAGGGATACGATGTGACAAAGAAATTAATGACCATTGTCTCGTAGAGGGCCTTGATGTAAAGAAATCGATGACCATTGCCTCGTAGAGTGCCTCAATGTGACAAAGACATCAATGACCATTGTCTTGCAGACGGCCTTGATGTAAAGAAATCGATGACCATTGCCTCGTAGAGGGCCTCGATATGACAAAGAAATCAATGATCATTGCCTCGTAGAGGGCCATGATTGAAAGAAATCGATGACTATTGCCTCGTAGAAGGCCTTGATGTAAAAGGAGAACCTAGATTTTGCTTTTAAGGTTTCGACAAACACCGTGAATGCCTAACATTGGTGAGACTTACACACACAAAAATTCTCAATGTTGACTTTTTTCGAATTTCCTTTTTTTAGCATATTTCTTTGAAATGATTTTCAATTATTTTGTAGAGTATGATAGATGACATGATGTGAATGTGTGGATGCATGAGTGGTATTCATGAGACTCTTGTTTTTTCTTTCCTTTCCTTTTTCTCTATCTGTTTTATTTTAGCATTTTTTTTCTATTTTTGGGGCTAGAAAAAAGGGGTTTAAATGTTGGAAAAAATTGAGTTTAGGGCCAGACAAAACTGGGTTTGGGAGCCAAACAAAACTGGGCTTAGTGGTTAGTGCATAAATTAGGCCTACGTGCCAATGTGGAAACTAAACTTGCAGGCCAATGTGAAAACTGGGCTTGGAGGTATATAGGTCATTCATACAAATGAATATGACCATAAATTTGAGAAACATCATAGAAATAAATTTCTTCCTTTTTTTTTTAATTTTCTTCTTGTTAAAAACAAAAGAATTTTATAACCATTCATATGAGTGAAGAGGGTTGCGATAGGAAAGGTGAAAATGATTTTTCTTAAAGATGAATGATGCATGTATGCATGACTTGGTATGATGCTCGAAATGCCTTATGTATGATTTTTTCTTTTGCATTTTTTTGAAAATAAATTTGAATTTATCCTCATTTCATTATTATTTCGAATTCATGGAATCATTCTTCCTTGATTTTTTTTGTTTACTTTTCAAAATCATTTCTTTGGTCTAATCAGTTTACTAACATGCATGAAATTTCCAAAGACTTGGAAAGGCTTGGATGAAGTGGTGAAGATTAACTATGGAGTTGGGCCAATTTGAATTGGCCTTAGGGCACAAAATATGTTTGGGCTTTACTTAGTTATTGATGGTATGAAAGAAATGATGGGTACTTCAAAGAGTTGCTCCTAGTGTGAGAGTCTAGGATGGTCTTAGGGTGCAAAAGCGTGTTTGGCTTTTCCTTGATATAACTATATCATTTCTTTCTTTTTCTTTCTCTTTGGATATCTTTGTATTGGTGAACTATCAGTCAGATGAAACAAATACAAACATTATGTCAACCCTCAATATGAAGGTGACCCTTGTTTAGGGTAATTTGAAAGATATTTTTTTGAAAGCTCAAATTAGGTAACAAAGGATAATTACTTTTTTCCTTGGATAAAGAAACATGGTCACACATCATTTCAAATCATGATTTATTTTTTCAAAAATTTTAATTCATAGGAAAATAATTTATTTCATATGATAAGATGCCCCTTGTTTTGTTCTCTTTTCTTTTCCTCCCTCTTTTTTTTTGTCAAATTTTTGCCTAGACTACCCTTCTAGGTTTTCAGTCTAATGGACTTTTCTTCCTTTTTCATAAGAAAGATTCTAAGAATTTGGTGACCACATCAATTTTGCACATCCAAATAAACGCTCTAACTCTTTACCGTCCCTAGTGGAGTCACCATTTATCGCAACCAAAATCGTGACGGGACGGCGAATCAAAAATTAAATTTGAAAAAAATAGAGTTTGGAGTCGCCACCATAAATTATTCTGTAAAACTATGGAAAAGCCAAAAACATAACACGAGGTCTACAAAAAACCAGATTTTGGGTCCGGAAGTCGATTACACGTGAAAGGTATTAGCACCCCATAGGATCTATCATAATACAATACCTTTAATTAAATGTGCAAAAGAATTTAGTTTTTTCAAAATGTTTATTTACCCAAAAAAATAATAATAAAAGAATGTACAAAAGAAAAAAAATTAATTTTATGGTTTTTTGGGCCCGATAAAGATTAATCATTGCTCCTGTATATCTCCATTCACAATGGAGAATCAAGATTACGTAGTTCTTTTTGAAAAAGAATATTCGAAAAACTATTTGGAAAATGATTGTTTTGGAAATTTTGTATTATTTGGAAATAGGTATCATGTGATGCGAACGGCCGGACAAACACAAAAAGTAAACAAAGAAAAATATTTTTTATTTTTGATCCTTTATTTATTTATTTTTATCTTTTTTTAATAAAAAAATTGAAAATGGATGTCACACGACACGAGCTGCTAAACAGACACTAAAAGAAATAAGGAAAAATATTTTTTTTATGATTGTTAGAGTAAAATACTTTTAAATCGTGGAAAATAATGTTCCGAACAAAAAATGCAAAGTTATGTGTAAAAAAAAAAATTGAGTGGGTTCATAAAAATTGAGGATTCATAAATCAAAACCAAAAGTAGGGTTCACTACAAAAAATCAGCTTATTATCTACACCATTTTTTCGTAGGTAATGTCCTGTTTTCGTAGGTAATGCATTGTTATTTATGAATTGCCTACTCAATTATGGCTCATAAAAGATTCTAGAATTAGAAAATATAATAATTTTATATCATAGACAAGAGAAGTGATGTCTAGACATAAAAGCTAGCCTCCACTTTTAGATCCTATAAACATCCCAGCATTCAAATAACACTTTCAAATATAAAAACACTATTTTACAAAGGTTCTAGCACCATTCATATCATCACTTCAAAACATTAAAACTACAAATATAAAATAAAGTAGATAACATAAAACACAAAATGAAATACATAATATTTCAAAGTCATGCATAATAATGTGTATCTTAGCCCTAGGTCGTCCAACAATTAAACAACTAACTAACTTTAGTCCTAGGTTAACAAGTTCCACAATTAAGAAACTAACTAATAATCTACATAGGTCAAGTCCTACAATTTAAAAACTAACTAATTTTACCCCTAGTTCAACAAGTCCTACAATTACAAACCTAACTAATAATTTGAATAATGAGAAGAGTTTTGTCCATGATGGTGGTCTTTCTCCTAGCATCCTAGATTGACGAAACTCCTTCCTAGATTGACGATTTTCTTCTTCCAACCTTATAATCTTTTGTGAATCCATAGTTGTAGAACTAGATGTTTGTTGTGTGAAGGCTTCCCCGCAAAGATAATTTTCATTCAATTTTCCAACACCATATACATGTCCCTTAGGATTTTTGCCACCAACAACAACTAACCAACTTTTTTTCCTTAACTTCTATTCCTCACCAGGGTCCAATGGAGATATTTCTCTCCTTCACCATAAGAAGCAGCCTCAAATCTTGCTTGGGAAAATACAATCTGAAATTCCTCCTGTTATTCATAAATAGACATGTTATATAATGGCAAATCTTTATATTTAAAAAGGAGGAAAGATCTAAGAAGTTAGAGAAAATACATATGTTCTCCTAGATCTATGATCTACAAAATCATTAGTATTCTTTAGAACATGAGTATGGTGGAAAAGCTCATCAAAATGCACAGGACAACCCAACTGTTCTGCCTATAACCAAAACTAATTAATCATGATAAAATAGTAATCAAGTTATATAACAATATTTTTAATGTACATACCATGCAAAGGGCATGCTCATGGATGGTGATTGAGCCACCTGTATGTAATTATTCACCTTTCTCATATGCTCGATTCTTTTGATTACGAGTACTCTTTGATCGAAAGTCGGGCTGGACACATTCAATCACGCCCATAGCAAGTTGTAGCACTTCCAATACATAATTACGCGTTGTTGTCAATTGCCTACATCCAATTGGCTGTAACCAAAATTAAAGGCACCGCTCAAAATTTGGCTGCACCTTGCTTGATGGTTCCAGCCAATTCCAACTCCAATTTCACATGCAGTTGTTCTTCTTCAATTGGCACCGTTTCACAAATGGAACTGATATTGTTCTCACTAGCACAACAATTTGGTTGTTGTCTTAGTCCTTGAGGATGCCAACAGAAAGAACTAATGGACTAAGATTTTTTTATTCTGCACCACAACTCTTCAAATTTTGCAGCTACAGTAGTAAAAGGTTCGCTCAAGCCTTGGCAATTTTGTACCACTCCAATTAACACACTATAGCACAAATGATGCACCAAACTGCTGCTACGCTTCAAATTCAAACTTCACTTGATATTTTGGATCGGACCAACTATGGATGGATCACGTGGCAGCTGCTCTTCTTCAATTTGCACTGCATCAACTATAGCCGAATCAAATTTTAACGTTAATGTGGCAAGTGCACCCTTCAAATCTTGTAGCCGAATTTCAACTGCACCGAATGGACCCAAAATCAGCGGTTGCAATGTGCTAACTGTTGTACACCACACATCTAATTTGCCACAATTGTTTGATTAACAAAACTACACTAGTTGCACCAGAAATTCAGCCACATGATTCACTAAAGCATTACACCGCAAGCTTTACAATACTAGTCTAATTGCTCCAGAAATTCAGCCAAATGAACATTGTGTGATGCTTCCAAGCACCATCGTAGTTTTGGTCAAGTGCATTAAAGAAATGATTAAATGATGGTCTACTATGATCAGTAAAGGTACCACACTACACCAAAAGAAAAACCACCACTCAATCAAAAATACAAAAACTGCATCGCTTGAGACTTCATGTATTTGGCTGCTACAAACACTGAAGACAACAAGTGGCTTGCACTAAACTTCAACCAAAGCATCACTTCGCTGCATCAAAAGGCCACGGAAATGATTGTTGCCATAACAAGATTGCTCCTACAACATGGAAATGTGGGGCTGCCACTACAAGTTCTAAAAGAACACAACCACGTGATGTGCTTTATTGGACAACCTTACTCACCCTTTCTGCACCATAGCCACTAAAGGCACCGAGTGAGGTAGTTGCAACAGTTTAAATCTGCTAATACTGCTAGTTTCCAATGCCACCACTTGAAGAAACACCTAGTGCACAACTTTGCAAGTTGAACACGCACCTTCAAGACAAGCAATCTTGCTTAACAACTCTTGCACACCCTATGAAGCTCACACATGGACACGGACACGAGGATACATCTAAATCGAAAAAGTATAAGACACAGACACAACGATATATATATATATATATATATATATATATATATATATATAAAAGAAATAAAGA
>Ga0214544_1005997_pt1 | contig 22905 bp, 10 predicted proteins | sample CNSS3metaG_FD_160074 | JGI IMG/M metagenome (GOLD analysis project Ga0214544, IMG submission 160074) | Root nodule microbial communities from cowpea collected in UCLA plant growth center, Los Angeles, California, USA - CNSS3 | ecosystem: Host-associated > Plants > Roots > Nodule | place: USA...
GATATAGAGATAAAATGAATAACAAAACAAATACAAAAAGCAAGTAATTGAAATATGATCCCGTAGTAAATAAAAGTAAAATATGTGTCTAATTATAATAATAATAATAATAATAATAATAATAATATCACTATAATAATATTGTGTAGTGATAAAAATAATAATACTAATACTACTACTAATAATATTAATATTAATACAATTACATATATAAGTGATAAACATCTTTGATGTCCTTTTTATTTTATCAATTTTATCCTCTTAATTATTAAATTTTAAATTTAAATAATTATTTATAATAAAATTATTATTTTTCAGTTTTATTATTTTACTAATTTTAGTATCTATTTATTTTTTAAATTGAAATAATTGTTCAAATGGAAAGATAAATGAACAACAAAACAAATAAAAATGACAAGTAAACGAAACATGATTCCTACATAGTAAGTAAAAGTAAGATGTGTATCTAACAATAATAATAAAAACAATAATAATAATAATAGTAATATAATAATAGAAATAATTATAATTAATAATAATGATAATAATATTTATAGTTGATAGTAATAATGATTATTAATTATAGTTAATAATAATAACCCGACGGATCTTGACCAATAATTTTGGAGGAACCAAAATAATTTATAGTAAAAATTTTTGAACTCATCAATAATTTATTCGGAATAAAAATCTCCAGTTATTCCTTTTTGAATGTAAATAACCCTATTGTGTTCAAGAAATTCATCTTTCATTTTATTCCAAATTTTGTTTTGATAATCTTCGTTGTAGAAAATGAAACATTAAGAGTTAAATAAAATGAATTAGACAATCAATCAAGTAAAATATCTTTAATTTGTTTGTTTTTGTCAAAGATTGACATAATTCAATAATGATGGACAAATCCTTCAAATTTGAATGGGTATGAACATCAACAATGACATGTTGGAGTCAAATTTTAAACTAATCATATATTTATCAATATACCTATTTTTTTTTAAGTTTAAGACAAAAAAATAATTTATCATAACTTAATAAAAATTGAGACGTAATTACTAACAAAAATATATAATAATAATAATAATAATAATAATATTATTATTATTATTATTATATATTACAAATAAGAATAATAACTTTACCACTAATAATGTTAATAATACTAATAGTAATAATATATAATAGTAACATATAATAATAATAACAATTATTATTATTATTATTATTATTATAATAATATTAGTATTTGTTATAATTTACTACTATCACTATAAATAATATTTATAATAATAATACTATTAATAATTAGAAATACTAATACTTATAAAAATATTACAAATAATAATATTATTTATAATTAATATTATAGCTGAAATCCTAAATAAATGAAAAAAGAAAAACAAATTGGCTTTTGTAAGATTTGAACCCGGGTCCTTTTGTATCAGAGTTTTAAAATGATGAAAAAATTAAATTTTTTGACACGTGTCAATAAAAGAAAATGGGTAATGTAGTAATTTTGGTGGTATCTTCTTTTCTTAATATGTAATAGATGTAATAGATTTCTACCAATTAATATTTTCTTAATTTCTACCACATGTTATTTTATAATTGGATAATGATATTTTGAACCACTTTTAATCAACCACTCTAATTACCTTTAGATAATCACTTCACCCCACTCAAAAAAAAAAAATCAAAATAGATAATTGAATGGTGATCGGAGTGGTGAATTAAAAGTGTATCAAAAAAAGTGAGTCAAAATATTATTATCCTTTAAAAATAATAATGTCTATTGAACTTTAAAAATTAAGATAAATATGATTAATATTTTTTTAATATACTAAATAAAAGTATTTTATTAAGTTTCAACATATCACCATCCGTGTGAGTTACTCTAATAGGCAACTATCAAGACTAGACATCAAGTTTAATTTATGATAACAAAAAAATATATTAATTTTATCCTCATTAATGAAATAAAGTTGTGAAAGTAAAAATTATTTTTAAAAATTATTATATAAAAGGAAAATAATATTCAAGTTTAAAGATATTTCAAATGTCTATTTACTTCATTCTTTCCAAAATTTTAATTAAATATTCTTTTATATGCACAATTAAAGATTATAATACATCAATTGAATACAATCTCACAAAACAAATAATAATAATTTTAATATAGATATTTAATTTTTTGAACTTCATTCTATGTTGAATGACAACAAATTTTTTTATCAAAATAGTATTAACTTACTATATCATAGTAAATGAAACATCTTTGACGTGTCTTTGGATTTAGAGATTGAGTGAAGAATAAGGTTTTTTATATTAAAATAAATGGACTGAAAATGAAGTAAAAAATTTGTAAATGAGGTGATGGTTGTAATAAAAAAATTATTTTAATTGATGATATTATGAGATTGTAATTTTATAGATAAAATTAATTTAAGATAAAAGATATTAGTTATATGTACATATTATTGATCAACCTATAGTTAAAATGCTATTTTTATTACAATCGGTGAATTCGGTTTAAAGAAAATTATGAATTATATAATATTATTTATAAAAAAATGTTAAAAAATTATAAAATGAAATAAAATTTCAATAGAAATAATTATAAAATATCTAAGCAAATTTGTAACTCATTTGTGTAAGTTAACAAAGTATGTCAAATTTATGTAAAACTTTAGCATATAATTATATTAAACTTTAATTAGGTTTTAAGTTTGTCATAAATTTGGGTATATTCACTTAACTCCGTAATAAAATTTGTTATATGTTGAGTACAAAAAAAGGTATATATTATAGTTAAATTTCTACCTATTAATATTTTCTTAATTTGTTATATGTTGAGTACAAAAGAAGTTATATTTTTTAGTTAAATTTCTACCAACTAATATTTCCTTAATTTCTTAATTTTACTACATGTTATTTTATAATTGGATAATAATTTTTTGACCTACACTTTTTTTGACCCATTTTTAATCCACCACTCTAATCACTTTTAGATAATCACTTCACACCACTAAAAAAGATCAAAATAGATAATTGTAGGGTGATTGGAGTTGTAGGTTAAAAGTGAATGTGTCAAAATATCATTATCATTTGTAATTATACAAAACAAACACAATATAAAAGAAAATATATGATCTAAAACATAAAATACATTCACTTCATAACCCTTCGTAATATAATAATGTGTATTAAAATTTGAACATAAAAAGTAAGATAAATATGATTAATATGTTATTTATTTTGAATATTACTAAATAAGAGTATTTTATTTGGTATACTATTAACGTCACACAAAGGAAAAGATGTTTAGTTAATGATACGATGATATGAAAAGTACCCTAGATATCTAATAAATCTTTCGGATATCAAACTACTTGAATCGTTGATAAATAGTGAATATTATTTTGATAAAAGAAAATCCTTTAAATGAGACAAAAACTAAGATAAAAGAGAATGGAGAAAATTAATTTATTTTTTTATTTTGTGAATGAATGATTGAACATTTGAAATTAAGAGTCAAACATTTTTGTGTAAAAAAAAATAGTAAATAAAAATATTATGTAAAAAAAAATAGTAAATAAAAATATTATAAACAAATAGAAATAAATAAATATGAGATTCATAAACTATTTGATTTAGAGGAATAGTAATACACTATTTGAACATAGTATAAAAAAAATATTATAATAAGAGAAAAATATCTACTTGTGAGTGAATTTTGTGAATATAAAATAAATCAAATAATTAAAAAAAGTGTGTAACGAAACAAAAAAAAAAATAGTAAACTAAAACTTATGTAAAATAATATATATATATATATATATATATATATATATAAAAGATTTCTTTTCCTGCTCTAACTTCATATATTTGTTTTCATAATATAGTTCTTTATTTATTTATAGAAAATAGTTAATTAATAATCAATATTTAAATTTTTTACTTTATAATTTTTTTTATTTAGTTTAGGATTAAAAAATTGAAAAATATTTTTCCAACTTTGTTTATAATTATGAGGACAGCCGGTAAACTTGTAAACTCTAAGTTCAAAGACGAATCAAACCTATCGTGACTCTTTTACCAATGATGTACACAACAGCCAAAATAAAATTACTAAAAACATTACACCCCGTTATTATTCTAAACTTTAGTTCTTCTTCAAAAGAATGTTAATTTAGTTTAAAAAATATAAAATCTTGTTTAATTTGCGTTATGTTGTGAATTTTATTTTGTCATCAAATATAATTTTAATTGCAAATTTAGAATTATGAAAAACTAAATCTATATTATTTATATGTTTAAAGGCTAAATTATATTTTTCAATATTTCAAGATCTAAATTTATCATTATCACTGATTAAATTCTCTTATTTACTCTTATTGAATGTTACTTTTATAAGGTGAGAGTATTTTTTCAAACATGTTATATTCTGTTTACAAGTTTAGGTTAGGCAAAAATCATGTAGTCATTATAAGAAGCATGTCTTTTTATTAAAAAAAAAAATTATTTTTTAGTTAATAATATACAAAATACCTTTTATAAAGCTTCAGAATAACATATTAAATTGAACTTTAATTTTGTGGCTTAATAGTATTTTTTAGGCTTTATATTTGCGTCAATAATTAAATGTTTTCATTCTATTTATTTTTTTATTTTTTACTTAACATGGTTTCTATACTTTCTCAAAAAATATTTAATGAGATTTAATGTCATTTCTTTTATTTTGTTTATGAGACTAGATAATAAGAGCGTAATAACCAAATAGGTGATTGTAATAACACATGTCATTCATCATCTTCTAAATAAATTTAATGTTGATTTAATTAGAAGAGATTATATTGAATTTTTTAAAAAATTTAAGAATCACATTAAATACAAAATAAATAAAAATAATAAATTATTATTACAAATGTAGAATTAAAAATACTACTGAGGATTCTGCTAGCTAGTGCTCCAGCATTGGTTAAGTATAATTAATATGCATCGAATTTTACAAAAATTTATAGTTAATTGTGAAATCTGATCTAATAACCATATAAGTGATGTACAAATTGTGTTTACTATTTTGTTTAATGTTCACCAATCAAAGTTAAAAAATAATTAAACAATAAAAATAACTATATTTTAATGTTGTTAAAAATTAAAATATAATTAAACATAATTTTTTTTAAATTAACTGAAAAACTAACAAAAAATAGTATTAAACATCTAAAAAGTTTATAAAAAAAAATTAAAGAATCAATTTGAGATTTCTTTCTCTAACTATTCGATAACCTTTTCCAACGTTCCCTTTAGCTTAACAAAATCTCTTATATTAAAGAAACATACAATATTTCAATATCTAAAAATTCTTAATTATAATAAATACATAAAACTAACAATATGTCTAAGAGGTATTTTTTTCTTGTTTTTAGTGGAGATCTCATAAATTTCAGAATGCTTATTTTGTATCCTAGAGTTATTGCTTATACATCTCAAATGATATTTTTGTCTTTATAAAATCTGTTATATGCAGCATTTATATTATTTTAATCAATGGAGTTAATTATTCAAACTTTGAATGTAAAAATTTTGAAACCAATGTGTGTTGACTTAATTGTGTTTTAAGTTTCTAATAATTTTGGGAACTTTAAATTGAGTCCTTGATAAATTTGTGTGGTCTATTAAATACTAAATAAATATAATTTTTTTTATTGAGTCTCCCACCCTTAACTTTTTGTGTTAAAGGGGTAATATGGCTGTTAAGTGAATCATGTAATTATTATCTTCTCAAGTTATCTTTGATCTTGTTCTTATTCGGTTGTCACTATATGTAATTTTATTATTTAATTTCAAAATTTTTTGATTGTATAATTTATAATTTATAGTTTATAATTTACAATTTATAATTTATAATTTAGAATTTATAATTTAGAATTTAGAATATATAATATATAATACATAATACATAATTTATAATTTATAATTTATAATTTATAAATTAATAGATACGTTTGAGTGAAAAATAATTTATATCGAAATAAATGGAGTACGAAATGAAGTAAACATTTGTAAAAGACGTAAAAGACGTGATGGATGTAATAAAAAATTATTTTAATCGATGATATTATAAGATTGTAATTTTATGTTTAAAATTAATTTAAAGTAAAAGATATTACTTATTTGTACATACTATCGACAATGTAGTTAAAAATGTTATTTTTATTACGATCGGTGAATTGAGTCGAAAGAAAATTATGAATTATCTAATATTGTTGATATAAGAAAAAAAAATGTTAAAAATGAAATAAAATTTCAATAGAAATAGTTATAAAATATTTGAGAAAGTTTATAACTTTTTGTATAACTTAATATAGTACACCAAATTTATGTAAAACTTTAGCATGTAATTAATATTAAACTTCAATTATGTTTTAAGCGTGTCATAAATTTGGATATGTTCACTTAATTGCCTAATATATATAGTATTAAAAAAACTTATACTTTTTAATTGAATTTCTGCCGATTAATTTTTTTTTTTAATTGGGTTATGTGAATGTTATCTTACAAATTACACTAGTCATTTGTTGTTGTATGTCATTTTATAATTATACAAAATAAATATAATATAAGAGAAAGTTTATGATATAAAACAAAATACATTCACTTTATAATCCTTTGTAATATAATAATGTGTATTAAAATTTGAACTTAAAAAATAAGATAAATATAATTAAAATATTATTATTTTGAATTATTAAATAAGAGTATTTTATTGAGTAAGTTTCAAGATATCACCATCCTCGTGAGTCTAATGGCAACTGTCATAATATTTAAAATTATTATAAAAAGAAAATAAATATTTAAATTATAAGATATTTTAAATGTTTCTTTACTTTTTTTTAAGTTCTAATAAAATATATTTTTTCATGCACTGATAAAAGATTATAATACATCAATCGAACGAAATCACATAGAAAAAACAATAATATTAATTTGAATATAGATATAGATATTCGATCATTTAAACTTTAATTTATGTAAAAATGATGATAAAATGTCTTTATATCTAGTGGCAGATCTTCAGCTTCGGGGTGTCAAAATTTTGGTTGAATAATTATTTTTGTCAATTTTTTTGTCCAAAGATGTCAAGTTGATCCTCTAGTCTTCTTTAGTCTCAATTTGGTTCTAATTTTTAAAAATTAATGCAATTCGATATTTTTCATTAAATTTCTTGAAGCGAACCAAGAATTTTCATCAAAATTAACACTAGGATTATGTCAATTATACAAATAAATCAAACCATCCCTATTCACAACTTCTATTTGGATGAAAAAACTTTGGTACAATTTAAGAAATTTACTAAAAAAACAAACCAAAATTGCACCATTTTTTAAAAAATTGGAACCAAATTGAGATTAAAAAAACTGGAGGACCAACTTGATATATAGGAACCAAAAGTGTAGTTCTAAACATTTTATATAAACTAGTAAAAACATTTTATTTACTTCTTTTATGATAATAAAAAATAATAAAATTATAAATTTTGTTATTATTATATTATAAAATTAAATATAAATGATTTTTATTTTTGTATAATTAATTTTCATTTGTAATGATAAGTTTTAAAAAATAATCAAAAAAATTAAGTTAAACAAATAATCACTTAAAAATAATATTAATGAACTAATTATTTTTATTTAATAAATATTTAAAAGGTAAAATTAAAAATAAATGTGAAAAAAAAATACTTTTTTTCATATATATATATATATATATTTATAAATTTATTAGAATATAAAAGATATAAAATATACTAAAAATATTAAATTTTGAAAAAAAATTGTATTTGAAGTTATATACTAAATTATATAAATATAAAAAAATTGGAGATATTGGAGTGGGTTCATGGCCTTCCTTAGTCCATACAAAGGTTCGCCATTGTTTATATCAATGAATAACAAAAATTCACCACAATGATATTAAGTTATTATATTATAGTAAATGAACATTTTTATACAAATGTAATGATAAAGTTGTACTTTTGAAAATAAGTTAAAAATAAAAATAATTATATATAAAATCATCAAGATAATATAAAAAAACAACAAATAAAATATTAAAAAGAAGTAAACTATAACAAATGTATGGCTCTACAAATGATTTTGGTACATTGTTAACGAAATTTCACAAAGGAAAAGTTGTATAGTTAAGAGTATAATGATATGAGAAATACTTTAGACATTTAATAAATCTTTCGGATATCGAACTAGTTGAATTGTTGATAAATAATAAAAATTATTTTGGTAAAACAAAAGTTTTTCAAATGAAATAAAAATTAAGATAAAAGAGAATAAGAAAGATACATTTTTTCATATTATATTTTAAATGAATGATTGAGCACTTTAAATTGAGTTAAAATTTTTTATATAAAAAATAATAAATATTATAAAAGATTAGAAATAAATAAATGTGTACCTACAATCTATTTGATTTACTGAAATGATAATACACCATTTGAGCATAAAAACATAAAAAAAAAATGTAATATTGTGATAAGAGGAAAAGAGGAAAAAGACCTTATGGGAGTGAATTTTGTAGATATAAAAAAAATCAAATAATTAGAAGAAAAGAAAAAAAAGTGTATAGTGAAAGAAAGAAAAGTTACGGAACTAAAACTAAGAGAAAAAAATATATATATATATATATATATATATATATATATATATATATATATATATATATATATTCTTTTCATGATCTAATTTAATATATTTATTTGTTTTTAAAATATAATTACTAATAGAAAAAATGGTTAATAATTAATATTTAAGTCTTTTATAATAAATTTTTATTTAGTTTAGAATTAAAAAATTCCAAAATATTTTGTTCATTTTGTTTTAATTATATGCACAGCCGGTAAGCTTGTAAACTCTGAATGTGAAGGTAAATGAAACCTATCGTGACTCATTTTTTTACCGATGATGTACAAAACAACCTAAAGAAGATTACTAAAAAAAATTATAACGAACCCTCATTTTATCCCTAAACTTTAGTTCTTCAAACGAAAGTTAATTTAGTTTCAAAAAAATATAAAATGTTGTTTAATTTAATTACTTTATGTTGTGGCTAATTTAGTATTATTAAAAACTAAATCTATATTATTTATATGTTTAAAGGCTAAGTTATATTTTTAATATTTCAAGATTTAAATTAATCATTATCACTGATTAAATTCTTTTATTTACTCTTATTGAATATTACTTTTATAAGGTCAGAGTATTTTTTTTAAACATGTTATATTCTGTTTAAAAGTTTAGATTAGGCAAAAATTATGTAGTCATTATAAGATGCACGTCTTTTTATTATTAAAAAAAATATTTTTTAATTAATAATTTACAAAATACCTTTTATATAGCTTCATAAGAACATATTAAATTGAACTTTAATTATTCTGGCCTAATAGTATTTTTTAGGCTTTATATTTACGTCAATAATTAAATGTTTTTCATTCTATTTATTTTTCAATTTTTTTACTTAATGTGGTTTCTATACATTTTAAAAAATATTTAATGAGATTTAATGCCATTTCTTTTATTTTGTTTATGAGATTAGATAATAAGAACGTAATGTACAAAATAATTGATTCTAATAATAACACGTCATTCATCATCTTCTAAATGAATTTAATGTTAATTTAATTAAAAGAGATTATATTGAAATTTTAAAAAACAATTAAGAATCGCATTAAATACAAAATAAATAAAAATACTAAATTATTATTATAAATGTAGAGATAAAAACACTATTAAACTTAATTGCGCGTTTTACAAAACTTTGTACAGACAACTTTTATTAAAGAGGATTGGTTGTATAAAAGATTTAAATAAAACAAATTTCAGAAAGAGATTAAGTTATAATTAGATAGTTAACAAATTTTCACAAAATACATTATATATATATATATATATATATATATATATATATATATATATATATATATATAATTTAAAAGTAGATAGAATGCGTTTATTATATTCGTTCTCTTTATATAATAAACTAATTTGAGTGAAAAATTAAATTCTTTATATTGAATAAAAGGAGTTAAAAATGAAGTAAAAATTTGTAAATTAGGTGACGGATGTAATAAAAAAATTATTTTAATTGATGATATTATGAGATTGTAATTTCATAGATAAAATTAATTTAAAATAAAAGATATTAGTTATTTGTACATACTATCCATATATAATTAAAATATTATTGTGAATTCGGTTGAAAGAAAATTACGAATTATTTAATATTGTTGATACAAGAAAAAATTTTTAAAAAATTATAAAAGGAAATAAATTTCAATAAAAATAATTATAAAATATTTAAGCAAATTTGTAACTTTTTTTTAGTATCAGTGAACAAAGTATGCCAAATTTATGTAAAACTTTAGCATGTAATTAATATTAAACTTTAATTTGGTTTAAATGTGTCATAAATATGGGTATGCTCACTTAATTTTGTAATAAATTTTGTTATATGTTGAGTAAAAAAAATTTAAACTTTTTAGTTAAATTTCTATCAATTCATATTTTCTTGATTGAAGTTTGTAATTGGGTTTTGTAATGTTATCTTATATATCACCTTATTGTCATTAAGGACGCTTCCAGAGTTTAGGAGCCCTAGCAAACTTAAAAAATGAGTCAATTTATTTAAAATTTATTTTTTTAGTTTTTTTATGCAAAAATTAATTATTAAATTATTATAATTAATTTTATTTAAAATTTCTTTTTCAATAGATAATAGGACTAATTCGTCTATTTTTTTTGGAATATTGTTGATCTTAAATAAGTTTTTATTATCTTTAATTTTGAGAAACTCCTTTTGGCCGAAGCAACTGACATCATAATTGTTAACATTATCTTAATCACTAACTACTCCTCTTTCTCTATTATTGCTTTCACCTATATCTATATTGTTATTATCTTGTTCATTCAAAGAGCATCCACTGGTATTTTCTAATCCATTTTTCTTATCTATTTTCATAAATTTATTCATAACTCCTTTTTGTGATGCAATTAATGTCTCAATTCTTCTCTTTTTTTGGATTTCTGAACAACTTATTCAAATTTTATAGTTGACATATCTATATATTTTTATATGAAATAAAAAATTATAATATATAAAATACTACTAAAGATAAATATATCAAACGAATGAATTAAAACAAAAAAATCTGGTTTTGGTTGTTAAGGAAGTAAACTTGATAGTAGACTTGAAGTCTCAAACCTCTTTCTCCTTGTCAAGTCTAAACTCTTTCACACACCCTAGAGTTTATTTTAGGATTAATCATTAATAAAAGTAATTCAAAAAATTATTGTTCTTCGATAGTAAGTGGACAAGATATATGAAAAAAAAAACTCTTGAAACCCGTAAATCGAAAAGTACCGAAAAACAAAACTGTGTAAAAGCACCACATTTCTAATTCTAATACAAATCCAAAACAAAATAAAAATAACAACAACACAAATAGAAAAAAAAACATACTAACCAGAAATGAGGATGAAAATATTGGTACATACGGACAACATGAGATTCAAGATGAGGACATTCAAGGAATGTAATATGCTAAACCCTAAAAAAATTACTCTTAGAAGAGAAAAAAGTAAGGAGAGGCAAAATAGGTCATAGAGAAATAAAAGAAGAAAATAGAATACAAATTGATTATAAGAGAATAAAGATATCGCTAATCATTTTTTTTTTCGTAAACAAAATTATAATATACTAAAAAAAGTTTTAACTCATTAATTATCATTTTTAATACCAATAAAAATTATCAGAAAATAATAATTTAATTAAATTTTCTTTTCAAACATAAACTTATAATTAATATAATAGAGCTATATTAGTAATAAAATATTTTTTAGGGATTTTTTTTCTTAAACACTATTTTATAATTAATTTAATAGAGGTATATTAGTACTAAGAAAAACATTTTGAAGCCTTTTTTCTTAAACATAATTTTATAATTAATTTAACACAAATATTAGTAGTAAAAAAAAAAATTTTTTTGAGGCCTTATTTTGTTGGAGGCCTAAAGAGAGTGCTTTACTCACTTTACTCTTGAGCCGTCCTGATTTCCACATGTTATTTTATAATTATACAAAACAAACACAATATAAAAGACAATATATGGCATAAAACACAAAATACATTCACTTCATAACCCATCGTAATATAATAATATGCATTAAAATTTAAACTTAAAAAATAAGATAAATATATTATTATTTTGAATTATTAAATGAGAGTATTTTATTGAGTAAGTTTCAAGATATCATTATCCTTATCCTTGTAAATTACTCTAATGGATAACTATTAAGACTGACATCAAACCTAATTTATGATAACAAAAACATATATTAATTTTATCCACGTTAATGAAATAAAGTTGTGAAAGTAAAATGAACTTTTAAAAATTAGTATAAAAGGAATACAAATATTCAAGTGTAAAGATATTTCAAATGTCTTTCTACTTAATTTTTTTAAATTCTAGTAAAATATCTTTCTTGTATGCACTATTAAAGATTATAATACATCAATTGAACAAAATGATACAAAAAAAAATTTGAATATAGATATTTGATCTTTTGAACTTCATTTTATGTTGAATGACAAAAAAAAAAAAAAAAAATCATCACAATGATATTAAAGGGAATGAAACGTCTTTATACCAATGCAAGGATAAAATTACACTTATGAACAATAATTAAAAATAAAAATAATTATATAAAAAATCATCAAGACAATATTTTACATGATAAACAAATAATAAATAGAAGTAATAAAAAGAAGTAAAAAAATCAAATGTGTGGCTCTAGAAATGATTTGATACACTATTAATGAAATTGCACAAAGGAAAAAAAATGTTTAATTAACGGTACATATATGAAAAGTACCTTAGATATCTAATAAACCTTTTAGATATTGAACTAGTTGAATCATTGATAAATTGTGAATATTGTTTTGATAAAAGAAAATCTTCAAATTAGACAAAAATTAAGATCAAAGGTAATAGAGAAGATAAGTTTATATATATATATATATATATATATATATATATATATATATATATATATATATATATATATATATATTAAATGAATGATTGAACACTTGAAATTGAGAGTCAAACATTTTTGTGTAAAAAAAATATATTATAAAAGAGTAGAAATAAATAAAGGGTTAAATATGTTTTTAGCCCTCTTCGAAACTTTTGACCAATTTAGTTATTCATATTTAGAAATGCGTGAGTTTAGTTCTTTTAACCAAATTTTGTTACATTTATCTAACGTTTCAAGCGCATTTCATGATAGTATTAAAATTGTTTATATTGTTTGACACATTTTCGCTTCAATGTTAACTCAACTATTATCAAAAAATACGTTTAAAATGTCAAATAAACTTAACATTGGTTAAAAAGATTAAATTTATGCATTTCTAAAGTTTGAGGACTAAATTAGGCAACAATTTCAAAGATAGACTAATTCCAATTTTCACTGAAAGTCAAAGGACCAAAAACATATTTAAGCCATAAATAAATGTAAGACCCATGTACTATTTCATTTACTGAAATGATAATTATCCATTTGAGCCTAAAACCACAAAGAAAAAAGATGTGTCATTCAGTGATAAAAGAAAAAAATATCTCCATATAAGTGAATTTGTGGGATATAAAACAAACCAAATAATTAAAAAAGAAAAGAAAAAAGTATGTAGCAAAAGAAAGAAAGAAAAATTACAAAACTAAAACTAATGGAAAATAATATATATATATATATATAATATTTCTTTTCATTATCTAATTTAATATATATTTTTCATATTATAATTCTTTATTTATTTATAGAAAATAGTTAATAACTAATATTTAATTTTTTATATAATAAATTTTATTTAATTTAGAATTAAAAAATTGCAAATTATTTTTTTATTTTATTTTTAATTATGTGGACAACCAATAAGCTTGTAAACTCTGAGTGTAAACTAGGGATGACAAAAATACCCGCGCTCGCAGATATCTGCAGATAAAATCCGCGGCGGATAGTTACTACTCGCGGGTAGCGGGTATTTTAATACCCGCTTATAAACGGGTCGGGTACGGGTATCATACTATCCGTATCCGCGGGTACCCATTACTCCCAAAAAATTAAAATTAAAATTAAATTTATATTTTAATAAGTTAAATTTAATTAAAATTAAAATTAACAGTATATTTTATTATGTCAAATTTAATTATAATTAAAATTTAATTTAATTTATATTTTATTTTTATAATTTTATATTAAAAATTTTATAAAATAAATTATTTTTTAAATATTTGCGGGTATTGGGTATCCACGGGTACCCGCGGGTTTTAAAAATATCCGCGGGTATTTTTTAAGCGGATACCCGGCGGGTAGCGGGCAGATTTTTTTTGGGCGGGTCGGGTTGAGGGTAGGCACTATCCGTGCCCCACTCGACCCGTTGCCATCCCTAGTGTAAACTCTAATAACACATGTCATTCATCATCTTCTAAATGAATTTAATGTTAATTTAATTAAAAGATATTATATTGAAGTTTTTAAAAAATTTAAGAATTACATTACATACAAAATAAATAAAAATAATAAATTATTATTGCAAATGTAGAGTTAAAAATGTACCACACATAGCCAAACTCAATCAAATAAGTAAAAAATGCATCAAAGCAGCCACGTATTCAACCTAGGCCGAGTCAGTCTAACTTATACCGGACCTAGTCAATTTAACCATATAAACGACAACCGTCACATATATGTTGGAAACAACCCAGGTACACGACTTGGGCCGGCATGGACTCAAGCTCATAACTAAATAAAGGCTAAAGTAACAACAAAGCGGCCAACCTAGGACAATGTGCGGCCAAGGACGACATCCGAGAAGTCAAGAAGTAAGCGGATCAGACCGCTCTTAAAGACTTAGTAAAATGGAAGCCCCCACGTTCAATAGGCCTTAAGGGCCTGGGTTAGGGCCCAGGCCCACTCACAGCCCAAGCTAGAGCCCAAGTCAAGGCCCGGCCCACGAGATAACCAGACCTCATTAATGCTCTATAAATACGCGTGGACCCCAGTAATTAAAGGTACACATTCATTAATCACTGATTTGACTTTCTGAGAGCTTTGACTTACTTGAGCTTCAGAGACTCTTCTGCAGGTAACCCCTCCTAGGTTCAAGCTGACATGTATCAACCGGGGAGAGACCAACTGAAGAGATAACGGACTACGTGGTAAGGTGACACTCGTGCCTAACTTATCTTATTTGTTCTCTGCAAGAACAATTGGCGCCCACCGTAGGGCACGAGACGAACACCTTTAGTACCCGTTTTTCTCTGAAGATGGTTTCCACCCGTAGCAAAGCTGGAGTGAACAAGCAAGCGGATGCTGGTCCCTCTGGACCTCCTGGCATCACCCCTGATCTGTTCGCCATCCTAGACGGCCAAGCAAAGATGAAACAAGAACTCGCAGATTTGAAGAAACGCAATGCTGATAAAATGGAGGCATTGAGACAAGAGAACTCTCGCCTGAGGCGAAGGATCGAGGCTGATCCCAATCTAAAGGGAAAAGCCAAAGAAACTTCTGAAGCTGTGAAGTCTCCGGCCTTCCAGCCCACAGAGGAAGAAAGTGAATACAACCCCACCCCTCACACCTTCACCACCACCCAACAAACACCCGTTACCTCTACCCATCCCCATCACTTCCCATCTGGTCAACCGGGGCTTACCGCACCCCCAACCCCCGCCGCTACCCTCCCTACCACCCAGATCCCCTACAACATACCCACCACCCTACACACCACACATATTCTACCATACAACCCACAATATCTTCCGACAACCCACATCCCCTCTCACAACCTAACCTCCACCTTCCCCGCTATGATCAACCATCCATCCCACCTCACCTGCTCCCCCCCACCAGCCTAGGCGCCGTCACCCCTTCACTGACTTTATCGCCAACACCCCACTTCCAGCCCAGTGGGAACCTTTCACCCTGGATAACTATACTGGCGAAACCAACCCTGACGAACACCTTAAGGTCTACATCACCCATGTCGCCCTATATACACCCCAAGACGCAGTCTTTTGCAAAGCTTTCCCCACCACCCTTAAGGGCCCTGCCCTAGAATGGTTCACAACCCTTCCGCCTTACTCCATTGACAGTTTCGACGTCCTCTCCCACATGTTCTCCACCCATTTCGTCGGCAGCCACCCACATCAAACTACCATCATATCCCTCCTAGGCATCAGACAAGAACAAAACGAACCACTCAGAGCGTTCATAGATCGCTTTAGTAAGGCAGCCCTACGTACACCACACCTCAATCAGGAGATGATCCTCCAGTGCATGGCCCTTACCCTACAACCCGACCCCTTCGCCAACAATGTCTATCTCCACCCACCTGCCTCCATGCACGAGCTCAAGTTACGTGCAACTGACTATGTCCGCATGGAGGAAATGCAAACCCTTCACACCAAATTCTGCAACGACTATGCAGCCACCCCCGCCAACCCCACCCCACATCCTAACCCACATCCTGATACCCGCCCACGCGAACCCCGTCAACCTCGCTTCACCAGATACGCCCCCCTTACCGTAGCCCGCTCCCGCATCCTCGATGAAGCCCTCCAAGCTGATCTAATCCCCCCACCACGCAAGACAACTACACCCCCCAACGCCGACATGACCAAATATTGCCGCTACCACCGCAACCATGGCCATACTACAAAAGAATGCAAAGCACTCCAGGATAAAATAGAAGAACTGGTCCGTGCTGGCCACTTTCGCCGCTTCATCCGTAGAGACGACCATTCCTCCTCTTCTCGATCCCGCCACCCCCCTCGATTTGACCACAGACGTCCACCACATGACTCTTGTCACGACAGACACCCCGCACAACCAAGAACCGGAGCCGGCCCGCACCGACATCACCCCTGCCGACCCTCCCTTACGTGGCACCATTAACACCATCTCTGGTGGCTTCGCAAACGGAGGCTCCACCTCTTTTGCCAGAAAAAAACACCTCCGCCATATACAATCCATCAACCACATCACCCACTCCCACCATAGACGCCGTATGCCTCCTATCGTCTTCACAGATGATGACTTCCACGACTTTGACCACCAACAAGATGACCCCATGGTCATCACTGTTGAAATCGAAAATTACGCTGTCAAGAAAGTCCTTGTTGATCAGGGCAGCTCTGTTGATATCCTCTACTGGGCCACCTACCAAAAACTTCAACTTCCTGACACCGCCATGGTCCCATATGACGAGCCAATATATGGCTTTTCCGGTGAACAGATATCCACCCAGGGCTGCATTGACCTCCACACCGTCTTTCGGGAGGGAACCCAAACTAAAACCATCCCAATCCGCTTCCTCATCGTCGACGCGCCAACATCCTATAACATCCTCCTGGGCCGTCCTTCCCTCAATACCCTTGGCGCCGTCGTCTCCACCCCTCACTTAGCCATGAAGTTCCCTGCCCCATCCGGCGACATCCTTACCATCCACTACGACCAGCGCTTGGCACGAGAGTGCTACATGGCCAGCTTGCGACCACAACTACCAATCCAATAAACCAACCATATCGAGAGACCCCCTGGCTCTAGCATAGCCCTATCCGACGAAGATCTTGACTCCAGAATAGGCCGGGATGTCCGCCTCGAACCAGTTGAGGACACATCTCCTCTACAACTTCCCAATGGTCACTTTGTTAACCTAGGCACCGGTTTAAACTCTGACGAGCATGCCACCATCGCCCACCATCACCCCCAGGTGGCATCCCACAAACTATCCATATACAAAGAAGCCCACTATGTATCCTAGAAAAAACGCAAGCTTGGCGAAGAACGTCGGCAAGCAGCCAAGGTCGAAGCCTACAAGCTGCTGAGCGCAGGATTTATAGAAGAAGCTCAGTACACCACTTGGCTTTCTAACGTTGTCTTGGTGAAGAAAGCCAATGGCAAATGGCGGATGTGCGTAGACTACACAGACTTGAACAAGGCTTGCCCCCGTGACGCTTACCCCTTACCCAACATTGATCGACTCGTAGACGGCGCGGCAGATAACAAGGTGCTTAGTTTTTTGGATGCATATTCAGGTTATAACCAAATCCCCATGGCCGCATCAGACATGCACAAAACCACCTTCATCACGGACGATGCCAACTACTTCTATAGGGTCATGCCCTTTGGTCTCAAAAACGCCGGAGCAACTTACCAACGGCTAATGGACAAGGTGTTCAGCCACCTAATGGGACGCTGTGTCGAAGTATACGTCGACGATATGGTTGTCAAATCCCCAAGCCATCACCAACATGCTGAAGACCTGACAACAGTTTTCTCTGCGCTATGCCAGTATAACCTCCGACTCAACACCGGCAAATGCGTATTCAGCGTTGACCGGGGCAAGGTCCTTGGTTTTATGTTAACCCAACGCGGCATAGAGGCCAACCCTGAAAAATGCAAGGCTATCATCGAAATGCGCAGCCCCACTACTATTAAAGAGGTCCAACGTCTCATTGGCCGTCTCACAGCCATTTCCTGTTTCCTACCCAAACTAGCCGAACAAACCCAACCCATAATCCAACTCCTAAATAAATCCACCCGGTTCACGTGGACAGATGATTGGGAACAGATATTCCAAAAACTAAAAACAACCCTAACCTCCCCCTATCCTCCACAAGCCGGACACCCATCAATCCCTGCTCGTATACATCACAGCCACCGATTATATAGTCAACGCCGCGTTGGTCCAAGAAATAGAAGGCACACAACATCCTGTGTATTTTGTGAGCAGAACGTTACAAGATCCTGAAACCAGATACCAGATGGTAGAAAAGCTAGCCCTATCTTTGGTCCACGCGGCACGCCGTCTACGCCCATATTTCCAAAACCACACCATAACCGTTAAGACCGACTACCCAATCCAAAAAATATTACAAAAACCAGATCTAGCCGGACGCATGTCATCCTGGGCCGTGGAACTATCAAAGTTCAACATCCGCTATGAACCCCACAGACCCATCAAAGCCCAATGTCTCTTAGACTTCATCAACGACCTACAACAAACACCTATAGAGGACCAGTGGACGCTTCATGTAGATGGTTCCTCAAATCCAAGGGGTGCCGGCGCCGGCATCGTCTTAGAAGGCCCCAACGACATCCTCATTGAAAAATCCCTTCACTTTGCTTTCAAAACGTCACATAACCAAGCTGAATACGAAGCCATCCTTGCCGGCCTTTCCCTAGCCCGCGAGGTAGGCATCAAGAGGTTAACGTGCAAAACCGACTCCAAACTTACTATAGGTCATCTAAATGACGAGTTCCAGATCAAAGACCCCATCCTTCTACAGTACTACCACCCGGTCTGTGCAGTCATTCAAACCGCCTTCGAATAAGTCCACGTCAAACACATCCCAAGAACCGATAACGTCAGGGCCGATATCCTTTCCAAATTGGCCAGCACCAAGCTCAAAAATCGTCACCGATCCTTACTACAGCAAACACTATCCACACCTTCCATGACACACACTTGTCGAAATTTAACCCACACCCAAGCTAGCAACGTCACCCCCTCCCAAAGCCAAAACTGGACCACCCCCTACATCCAATACCTCAAAACCAGCAACCCCCCTAGACGCGGACAAAACTTGGCTGGCTAAGGCCGCCAGGTACACCATGATAGGTGATGACCTCTACAAATGCGGATACGGCCAACCCCTCCTTAAATGTGTCACGGCAGAGCAAGCCCAATATATCATCAAAGAGCTACACGAAGGTATTTGTGGTTATCATTCCGGTGCACGCACCATGGCTACCAGAGTTCTTAGAGTCGGATACTTCTGGCCGACCATAGAAGCAGACTGCCAAGATCATGTTAGGAAATGCAAGCCATGTCAGAAACATGGCAACCTTATTCACCAGAAACAAGAACAACTACACCACATACTGTCCCCATGGCCATTCGCTAAGTGGGGAATGGACATTCTCGGCCCCTTTTCACTCTGCAAGGGGCAGGTAAAATTCCTAATTGTAGCCGTCGATTATTTCACTAAATGGATCGAAGCCAAGCCACTAACTACCATCACGACCCAACAAGTTCAACAATTTGTGTGGAAGGACATTATATGCAGATATGGTGTACCACATACCATCATCACAGACAATGGCCGACAATTTATTGACAAAGAGTTAGCCAAATTCTACACTGGCCTTGGCATTAAGCACATCACAAGTTCTGTAGAACATCCACAAACCAATGGACAAGCAGAGGCGGCAAATAAAGTTATCCTCGTGGAGTTGCGCAAAAGATTGGATACCGCCAAAGGTCGATGGCCCGAAGAGTTAATAGAAGTACTATGGGCTTACAGATGCCCCCAATCATCAACAAACGAATCCCCATTCAGCATAGTCTACGGCGCAGACGCCATGATACCAGTAGAAATTGGCGAACCATCCCTGCGCCGAGAACTGTACGACCCAACCCACAATCACCAAAACATGGCCTTACATCTCGACCTTCTACCCGAACTCAGAGAAAAAGCCTAGATATGCAATTTAGTTGCCAAACAACAAGCTGCCAGGAAATATAATGCAAATCTATGTCCACGATCATTCGTCATCGGGGACCTAGTATGGAGAATGGCCAGCAGTGCTAGAAAGAAGGATGGCAAGTTCTCCGCCAATTGGGACGGCCCGTACCGCATACGCGAAGATGCAGGAGGAGGAGCTTATCGCCTAGAACAATTATCTAGGGAAGAAATTCCCAACACTTGGAATGTATCCCACCTCAAGTTCTACTTCAGCTGAATGTGTATTGTAATCGAACCAATACTTGTAACCCCGGGTGTACCCTTTTTCCTCACCTGGTCTTTTTTTCCCTAAGGAGGGTTTTGGCCAGGGAGGTTTTAACGAGGCACCCCTATTCAATAAATAAAAAGAAGGGTTCCCAATTATACGACTTTCCATGTGTTTTCCTTCGCATTCGTTTAAATTCCCCACCCTTACCCCAAGTAAGCGGCCTGGGTCGAACACCCTTATCTCGTGGTTAATTCGTTTAAGTTCCCCACCCTTACCACAAGTAAGCGGCCTGGGTCGAACACCCTTAACTCGTGGTTAAATCGTTTAAGTTCCCCACCCTTACCACAAGTAAGCGGCCTGGGTCGAACACCCTTAACTCGTGGTTAATTCGTTTAAGTTCCCCACCCTTACCCCAAGTAAGCGGCCTGGGTCGAACACCCTTATCTCGTGGTTAATTCGTTTAAGTTCCCCACCCTTACCCCAAGTAAGCGGCCTGGGTCGAACACCCTTAACATACAATCGTTCGTATCACACATACACCACATATCGTTAAAACACAACATACGTAATAACATACACAATCTTAATCGCATTTAAACACAAGTGCAATAATGTACCAATGTAGCTAAGTGTATCAAATATTACAGACATAAGCTCGAATAATATTCTTGAGTCAATTAAGATCAAAATCCTAGTCTGCTGCGACAGCTGCCTCCTCGGAATCGCCCGCCTTCTTCTCCTCCTCCGCCACCTTCTCTTGCGCCTCTTCATTCCCACTGTCCTCATCCTCCTGGACCAACTTCCCGTCAATAACATCCTTATTCACATCGAACCTCGGATCCGTTACGTCCACATCCTGATGGAAAAAAGTCGCTTGACGCAATCCCTTCTCAAAACCATTGATGTGTTCCTGTATGATGCTGTTCTTCAGATCATTAAGCTCGCCAACAGCTCCATCATACTTGTCCTTCAAGTCATCGTAGTCCTCTTCCAATTCCCCTATCCTTTTATTCAACTTTTCCTCAGAATCCAAGCAACGAACCCTCTATGTTGCCAACCTTTTTCTCTCCGCTTCCCAACTTTCCTTTGCCTTCTCCAACACAGCCTTTTCCTCCTCCAGCTTATCCACCTTCCCCTGCAACTCCTCCACCTTATCCCGACCTCCCTCCTTCACTTCTCTCCTATAAAGGGACCTCACGCGCCGGCTCAAAACTAAAGCCTTGCTCCCAACTCCACCATTGTCCTCATAAGGTGGTCCGCATCCATGCCGTCAATAGAATTCAAAATGGTATCTGGGAGGGTAATCGAAATGTCCTTCCTCACAGATATTTTTGGCAGCTCGATCAACCCAGATTTCGGCCCTTTCTCGCCACTGGCCGATCCTGCTCCACTAACCGACCCTGTTTCGAGCAGGGCCGCCCTTACCTTCTTCACGTCTTTTCCCTTCCCGAGTCGAGGTGGTAACTCAGCCTTCCTCTTCGTCCCGCCGTGCACATGCACCTCCACCACGGACTCTTGCAAGTTGGGAACATCAGTCTTCTCAGCTTCCTTGGCCTTAGCGGCCATCTCCTTCCTCAGCGTTTGGAAAAGCGCTAAGTTCTTCTTTCCAAACTGCGCCATATGCCCTACAATGATACATTATAATTTGGATCAAAACAACTTAGAATTATTAACACAATTTAAGTAACAAACAGATACCTTCGATATCTATTATCGGATGCACCGAATTATAAAATCTAACTAGGCCCTTAGTGGGCAACTTATCAACAAACTTCAACAACATCCCCACCACCTCCTTATCACCAGCTGTAGACATGTCAAAGTGAGCCAACCCGGCTCACACGGGTTGGCTCACCACGAGCCGGGTTCAAAATGAGTGAATCCAACCCGGCTCACTTTCTGGTGAGCCAAAAATTTTGTAACCCGGCTCAACCCACCACGGGTTGGTGGGTTAAGTGGGTTGGCTCACCAACCCACCTAAAAAAATTATTTATTTATTTTTTTTATTATTCAAATATTTAAATAAATTTTTAAGTAA
>Ga0214544_1006000_pt1 | contig 22898 bp, 17 predicted proteins | sample CNSS3metaG_FD_160074 | JGI IMG/M metagenome (GOLD analysis project Ga0214544, IMG submission 160074) | Root nodule microbial communities from cowpea collected in UCLA plant growth center, Los Angeles, California, USA - CNSS3 | ecosystem: Host-associated > Plants > Roots > Nodule | place: USA...
TTATTTATATATATATATATATATATATATATATATATATATATATATATATATATATATATATATATATATATATATATATGAAAAGATTTAAAATAAAATAACACAAAGAAAATAAATTAAAAGAAACAATTTGTTACTCTTCTTTATAAATAGCATTAATATAAATATTTTTATACAAAAAATAATAAATATAAAAATAATGTTAGAGGCACGGTTTAAGGTATAATTAATAATTTTTTATTTTATTATTTTTACATTAAAAACTGAAATAATTAATTTTATTAATTAAAATAATATAAATTTATATAACAGATTTTATAAAGATAAAGTGTTATTTAGAACTTCTAAACAATATCCTCTGACACACTACGAACACTTTGAAATTTATAAGACTTCTACTAAAATGCAAGAAAAATATTTCTTTGACACTTAAAGAGTCTTTATGAGTAGAAGCTTGAAATGTTTGAAAATTACAGTATTTAACTTTTGCAAAAAAAAAATCTTTTTTAAATTTGTAATCTTTTTCAAATTCTTCTAAAAATATTGCAATTTCATGTGAAAAATTTCTCCCTTTCTTCATAATATCTTTTTTCATTCCTTCAAATTAATTTTTTTTTTAATTATATTTTAGTTTTTAACAATTAAAATATAGTTATTTTATTATCTTTTATTTTTTTATAGGTGTGCATCAAATAAATTATTAATTAGAAATGTATATCACTTATGGGCATTTTTGTTCTTTAAATAAAGTAAAATTGTATTTATGATGATGAGTGGAAGATTCATTTAATATTACAATTAATTATCCACTCTTGTAAAATTCAAGATATATTAATTATTCTTAACCAATGTCCTCAGTACACTAGATAGCAAAACCCTAAATATAAATAGTAATGTTATTATATTTATTTGTACGAGAAGTAATAAATATTAACGTTATAATTAATAGATACTAAAGGTTATTATGCTTTGGGTCTATATAAAATTGTTGGTGCGAAATTGGAAAATGATAATTGTATTAAATTTTAATTGCAAAGTGTTGTGGTGTGTTGCAAGTGGATTTTAATTATATTTTTTTATTAAAAAATGAATTTTAATTATATTAATATTTAATAATTAATTTAATTAGGTAAGAGATGGTTATGTGACTGACAACACATATAACAATATAAAATTTTAATTATTCACCAGGTAGTACAACAAAAAATTTGAAAAAAAACAACAATTTACACGAATTTACAAATTTTGTTTGACAATTTTATCAATCCAACTATATTACGATTATGTATGAGATCTAATATGTAAAATAAATATTATATAAAATCCTTACCATTTTATGATTTAAATCTCAATTTTGCCTATTTCTCACAAGTACTATCACAAAATTATTGAAAAAGTTAACAGTGTGATGAATTTTACTGCACAATATGTATGTAATAGTTAAATTTCACAACTAATTAATGGTATTGTGAGATTATTGAAATATATATAATGATCATTAAATCTACCTTAAATGTAATTACTTGTGCTAGCTACACATTGAAGAAATCAAATCCCTTGTCTCCTTTTATATTATTTAATTTCTCTCTCTTGTTTTTCATAAAGGGTTGAGGTTTTAGTGCACAAAAAGTGTCACTTAGAGGAATAAAACATGGTTTGTCCTCTTATCTTATTGTTCTCCATGCCACATTCATCTTTTGCCAATCAATTGCAAGTTTTTAATGAAAATTTTTGCTCTATCCTTACCCAAAGGGCAAGAGGTTGAAAAGGTTAAAATCTTTGCATGGTTAAAGTGGATTCTCTCAAAGCATATTCTCTTCTTCACAATTACCTATATTACCTGCCTATAATTTAAAGGTAACTTACTTGACTCCACTGTCAATTTTTATTCCCATTCACACCGTTTGGTAACCGAGAAAGTTTATGTAATGTGACCTTAAACATAAAGGAACCAATGATTATCCTAAAGTTTGTGAAGGTCATGATTTAGGTTGAATAACAAAAGTATAAGATCAATTCAAAAAGCTCCTTCAATTCTAGTTTGGGTCAAGTTCAGAAGAACCAATAGTAGAAAATGAAAATTGATAGGGAAATCAAAATGGTTGCTTTGTTGAAAAAGGTGAAAAAGAATGTTATCAAAAGTAGTTGACAAGAGTAATTTAAAGAAAAGCAAATTGTAGTTTTAAATTACTAAGAACATTGACAAAAGATGGTGAAAGTGGGAAAAAGTGAAAAGAAAAGGAGAAAAAGTCAAGAATACCTAAACTCTTCTTGTTTATGCGACTTAACAATAAAGACAAGAATTTAATATGGTATTTGTTTGATCCAAACAACTTAGAGTTTCATAATAAATATAAATGAATGAGAAGAAAAATATTTTAAGAAAAACCTTAAACATTTTTAAAAAAATTCATGATAGGCACGAAACCTTCGCATGTATAAATTTATTCAAAGAAAACAAAACTAGAAAATATGAGGGTACCAAATCAAACCCATATAACATGTTAAAAAAGAATCTCTAAAAAATGAAACAAGTTTGAAACAAATATAAAAATTGATACTTTATTACGAAAAAAAATCAAGATAAATTTCAGATGTCAGAAAAATATTATTTATACTTTATTATATTTTCTAAACTTAAGAGAGTCAATTTATCTTCATAATGATTACCTTATTTGCAATATGAGTGCAATTAAATTTCATATCATTATAAAACTCATACATTTTCTTCATTGCTAAAATATTAGGCTAAAGATAATGTAATGATCTCTTATATAGTTTTGGTGAGAAATCATCGTTCCAATTTAACTGTTTTACTTTTATAAGATATAGGTGTAGATACTCCTATGATTGATCTATAAATCACTAGAGCTCAATACAATAATTAGGTCTCAATGTTGAATTTCAATCATGGCCACGATCGAGTATCATATAGGGAGGAACTATAGATTTTGCAGTGGCAGTGCTTGTCTCTATATAATCAAATTTATGTTCTTTTTACTCGAAAGAAAAGAATACTATTGGCCTTACTAATAGGATGTAAAACTAACCACACAAGTATTATAAACTAAAAATTATTGATAATTAAAATAATTTCTAAATGGGTCACTATAATGAATTAGTTTCTAAATTAGTCACTATCATTAATTATCAAAATTTTGACTACTAAAAGAATTGGTTCCTGTAAGACTCACTTTATTTTCTGCCCTTATTTTTAAAGGTACACCCTAATCAGTTGGGCCTAAAGGTTGGCCCATAGGGTGTCAAGACCCTTAAAGCAGCCAAGGTCCTTCATTTTGCACTCACTTGCCAAAATCAGTGTTCTCACTCTTACCTTTCCTCTCCACAGAAACTCTGCTAGGGCTCTGTACCACCATGGTCAAGCTAGTTGGAACTCATTCCTTCTTCACGTAAGTTATCCCCATCTCGTACTTTCTTTTTTTTTCTAGCATTGTTGTCTTGGTTCCAGCAAGGGTCCCTCTTGGTAACCTTGTTTTCCTCTGTTCTACCATTTTTTTCCCGTAGTAAGTTGTTCCTAAAGTTGTGGTGCTCACTGTTTGGGTATCCAAGTCTTTTGGCTAGCTCTTTCTAGGTAAGGGAAGCTAGGGTTTATGTTTTTAAATTATTTTGCCGATTTTTTGTTTGTTCTATGGTTGTGATGCTTGAATGAGGTTGTTGGTCGAATAAAAATGTATGGTGTGCAAGTATGTTTGATTGATGGGCGCTACTCTTTTTCTACACTACACACTTTTCGTAAAATGAAGATTTCTACTACGTTAACCGTTGGCTCGAGCTGAAATTTTAACAGCTGATCCTTAACACATAATTCTTGACTTTGACCGATCGGATCTTTAATCAGAGCTCTGTAGTGAGAGCAGTTTTTATCGCAAGGTCACTAAATTTGTGTTGTTGACAACACTGCACACTTTTCGTAAAATGAAATTTACTACTTCGTTAACCGTTCGATCGAGTTGATATTTTAACACCTGATCTTTAACACATAGCTTTTGACTTTGACCAGTTCGATCTTGAATCAGAGCTCTGTAGTGAGAGCCATTTTTATCGCAATATCGATGTAGTTTGGTTGTTTCTCTGATCTTGAATGGTTATTACTGGCTTGAATCTAATTATTATATTAAAAGCATGTGATAAATGATTATGCATGAGTGATGTGATTCATGGATTGTGGATGATGGGTTTGGTATGAACTTGGCATGTGATTTAAATGAGATGGTTGGTATCAAGGAGACATGGTATTGATATGAAATACAAATATATATTCACTGTTTGGGAAGGATGAGTTGGTATGGATTCAACATTTGGTTATGAATGAGAATGGGTTGTAAAGGTTGGCATGAGATATTGTGTATGGTAAACATTACTTGATTGATTGAACATGATTGGTCTGTGGTCAGTGCGTAATTCCTTGAAATCTCTAGGTGGGATTTCAAGGTCCTGCTTCAGTGGTCGGGACGTAATTCCATGGCCCCTGTTAGTGGGTGTCCATGGTGGTGCCCCATCTATATAATTTGGTAAGGATTCAAGGTAAGGATTGCATCCTGACACTCTAAGGAGTCAGTTAGTCTCACTTAGAGCGGACTGATTCCTGTGGTGAGAGTAGCAGGAGGCCTGAAATTCATTAAGGGTTAACCTTGTGTGTGAGGGAATTGATTCATTGTAACACTTGTAACACTTGTAACACATAGCTCGGGGGTGAGCAGAGGTATCCACCACAAGTGCGAGCATCCGCTGAATCCGACCAGATTATATGTATCCGGATGAGTCGAGTCGAGTCTTAGTGTATTGATTGGGAGGTCATAACATGCTTGGATGATGTATGTATATTGGACTGTGAAAGTATATCTGATTGCATGATAAAATCTTTTTGGCTCTAGCTTACCCTTTTGCTTATTTGATTGCCTTGTATGTTGTTCTTCTACCGTTGCGATGATCATCAATTTATTGATGGGAGCAGATGCGAGAGGTACTCGAGGTCAACAGAGAAGGGATGGTTCCGCTGCACAGTCTACTCGTGCTGGACTTCATGTCTCTTTGGGCTTTTCTTTAGGGCGAAGGCCCGTGTATTATATTGCCCCTAAGACTTTATTTCGAATATTGGCTATCTCTTACTCCTTTTGGGATGTAGGCATTGTAGTGAGCTTTAGTATTTCCTTTTAAGTACCTTGGATAACTGTAAGGAGTGACTTTATACTCCACAACTGGGCTCTTTATATTATCCGGTGTAAGATTTCATTTAATTATGTTATTATTTAAATGGGATGTTACAGTTCCTATAGCAACTAATTATTTTTATTATTAAAATTTATCATTATTTAGAGATTTTTTTGTATTGTATAGTTCCATTTGCAAGAACTATACACAATTTTAAGTTGATTTAGGTCAAAAATATATCCTTACCTAGCCAATAGTGATAGACATCAATTGTAGTACTTTCATTGTTGAAGACAATGTATAAGAAACATTGTTGACTAAAACATATTAATCTTAGACCGAAAACATAGTTTGTTGTTCAAAAAAGTTGTATTATATTCTCAAAATATGAGAATCAAGTTCTTGCTAATTTGAATATAAGGTTTAACTACTAGTAAAAACTAACATGGAAATTAAATAAACAATGTTAAGATTTATACTCAAAGACAATAATATTTGACTTGTATTGTTATGTACAAGAGAGTTGTACAAATTTACATGTAATTACAATAAATATACATTGTATGGTTAAATCAGTTAATTAGCAGCCCTCTGATGCGTAAAGTTTTCTGCATCCACTTGGGAATATGTGTGCTTTTATATTTACAGTACAATTTACAAAGGAAACTGAGTGAAGTTGGCACAAGAATGACAAGATCATAATCCTTCTGCAATTTTTATGGTTGACATAAGGCAAAAGGTTTTGGCAGTGTGGCAAATTGTTCAAACTAGTCAAATGGGTTTCCTCTTGCATTGGAAAGAGAAATTGAACTTTTGCAGGTCGTAAATGTTCTATTTGAATGTTGAAGTGGGTCTACAGATCCAAAAGAAGTTATATCACCATTGAAGCTCTCAGCTCTTTGAGGTCTACAAAATATCAATTATAACTACAATAGTGTTAACATTTTCAATTGTCAAATCTCAAATAATGAACATATTTTTTCCTCTTTCTAATGAATGAAATGACATGTTTTATATCTAATAAAGAAAATTAATCTTCATAATATTCTTCATAGCTTATAATCAAGTGACTATGATATAAGTAATCCAAAATAATACAATGAGTAGGACTTACCTAGGAGGTTTCTGTTGATTATCAACTTGATCAAAGTACACACCTTAGAAGAGTGAACAAAAGAATCATGACAATAGATGAAGAAAAAAATGGTGAAAGGAAATGAAAGGCAACAAGCGCAATATGTACCCATAACTGGGGATGTATAACTTGGAGACTGAGACACCAAAGACCCCATGCTTGCAGTATGCATCAATGCTGTTCTAGGAGATGATAGAGCTTGTGGTGCACCACGCACAGAAGTGATAGAAGGAAGCTATATATAGACAAATACCACAAATCTTGGAGGGTTATAACAATATTTTGGCTTCATTCATTTAAAGATAGAATTATCCATAAACATTTCAGCATGACAAGCATTATTTGCTCAATCAATTGAAGGTTCTATAATGTAAATTTAGTCAGAAATTAAACCAAAAGCTAAACATTTTTCACAGTGTGTTCATGTTTACTCAAACAATCGATAGTAATATCTATAATTATTGGCCTATACGGCATTGAGTTGCTATAAAGATAAATATGATTTTAGTTTTTAAACTTTGATGCAAAATTGAAATTCATTCATTTATTATTGTTTTTTGTTTTTTGTTTGTTGTTCTCAGGCTGACATATGTTGTTTACACCCTTTAACACGTTCTAACTCAAATGTTAGTCTAGAAAATTATTTAAAAGTTAAAAAAGAAAAGTTTAACATTGTTGGATTAAGAGGACTATATTCATTCATTTTAAAAGTTTTGAGATCAAAATGTATTTAAATTTGAGACAAAACAAATTTTAATTTCACATCTAAGTTTAAGTTTAAGAACTAAAAACATATCTAATCCATACAATTAATACCTTTTTATACCCTAGGCCTAAAAGTAAACCTTTCTTATTGAGTTTCAACTTGTTGACAACTAAAGTGATTGTTATATATTAATGGATCTCCATGTCCATAAGTGTAGATGAACAAAATGCAAGACAGAAACAAAATGCTCCTAAATGGTGAATCTCGAATTATTCTTCCTCAAAAGGATATATTAAGATGAGATATGTTTTGAGTTTCAGTTGGAGTTGTATATATTTAAGTGCCTCCTAGTTACATAAAAGTTGTTCTCTTTTTCCAACTTGTGAGTTAGTTCTCACTCAGAAGTTTCAGGTTTGATTTTATAGACAAGCTAAAATAACTAAGAATGCTATAACAGTTTAGCTTGAAAATTCTGACAAAACCTACTATATTATATCAGTTTAATGTTGTACATACCGATGAGACATGGGTTAAATTTCTTGAATCAGTTAAATCAAAGGGGTTCATAGACATTGGTGAATTTGAAATCGCTGAGGGAGGCTGTAAATAAAACACCATATCAATAAATCAATCAATCAATCACCAATGAGTATCTAAACCAAAGAGATGAGATAAAGTTAATGATGAGTTGCATAGAATGGTACCACAGCATTATGATAATATTGCATGCCATATCCCATGCCAGAAGGTTGAACATTTTGCCAATTTGGAAGGGGTGCTTGCCCAGATAAATAGCTTGGTGTAAAAAGGTTCTGCAGAGAAATTATTTATGAAATTTTTTTTTTTTTTTTGTCTTAAAAACAAAGAAACTTAGCACCAATGGCTACATGTTTTACCTCTGGAATTTCATGTCTTCCACTAGCCTTATTTTCCACTTTACTAGGATCAGATTTGGTTTCTTGAGTGGGATTTGAGGTAGTTTGAGAAGGTTGTTCAGTAAAAGACCAGGAAGGATCTTTTTCACTTGGAGTTACTGATGGCTGTGTGTAATCAAAGTAAAGAACAAGATGAGTAATACATAACTAAAGTCTATCAGATACCATGACAATGTTGACATGCTTCTTCTTCTAAACATTTCAGCAAATTACACAAGAAAGTTCAATTGATAATGTTGCTTTCGATTATAGGGTGTTAAGAAGTGAATTTTAAGTCTAATTTAATTCCATAAAACCAGTTTGTAAGATAAGGTTTGTACCCACTTATATATCATATAAACTCGCCTTATCTCTAGTAACATAGGATGAAAGAAAGGTATGTGCTAGATTCGAGTACCTCCCTCGTTACCAAAGAAATTTGACAGTAATGTTGAGATTTTAGTACTTCATATCAAGAAGGCATAGTGCATGTCTCACCTTATTATTTGAAGCTACATCTATGACTGATGAATTTGATGGTTGTGTAGTTGAACTAAAACCTACCGATACAGATGGAAGATACTGCACACTTGATGGATTATGAGCATGACAAACTTCAGTATGTGGAGGAGCTTCATTAGAAGGTTGTGCTGGTTCAGTGGCTGGGGTTGATGTGCATGGCCAAACACTAGTATTGTTGGATGATGCAGTTGTTTTCCCTGCTGAAGTAGGTGGAAAGTCCCAAGTAATAGCATTTTGTACTGTTGTAGTTGTTGGATCATTATTAACACTACTTGGAACTTGTGGCATGCCACCATTCATTGGAGTCACAGGACCTGACAATTCAGAAAGTAAAAGGTCTATAGGATTTTTTGTTGATGGTGCCTTTTCTGTAGAAGGATAAGAGGTTCTTGTGTTTGGTGGAGTTTTAGGAACATTGTCCTCTGTTGAAGCTTCAAATATGGCCCAGTTATTTTCATTTGGTTGTGCTATAGGTGGTGGTGGTGTTTCTGGATTATTATTTTTTTGCTCAGATGGTTTTTTCTCAACAGAAACCTTGCCACCAGGAGGTTTGATCTATCAAATTCAAATTTGTCAAAGATTCAGATTAAGTGGTAATATAAGTTCATAAAACTGCATTTCAGAGGCAAGAAACAATTTTTAGTTCAAGAAACAATTCTCTACTGAGTTTTTTTATGTCGTCTTCTGGTGTGTTTTCAAAAATACACTATTTTAAAATTCTTTTTAAAATACTGTAAAAGTCAATATCAATGTCCATGGATACGGTGTATTTTGAAGGTACAGCTGAGAAATAGCACATCAAAACCGAACAGAGAATCCAAATCCAACAATTTTGAGTTTGAGGAGGTTAACCTACTTGTAGGGGTTGAGCTTTCTCCTTTGATACATCACCCAAAGGCGCTGCAATAACAGGGAGTTGGGGGTTTTCAACTTTCTTGAGATCATCACTTGAATTTTTCTTCATCTTTGCTTCTATATTTGCAAGTCTTCTATTTCTACGTTCATCATCTTTGTACCTGTCATCAACAACTTCAATTTGTATAGGACTTCTGATCTGGCCACCATTTCTTGAATACCTTTGAGCATATCTAGGGCTTCTGCTTTCATCGTACAAATATCTCAAATTCTTGTCATCACTTCTTGGAGTAGGACCAGGACTTGAATGTGGAGTTCTGAACTCTAAACGAAATGAACCACTTCTCTTAGGCTCCTTCTCACTCTAAAAAACACACCAAAATGAACTCATTTTCAGTCATTTTTTGCTGCTAAAGTCATGACAAATATCATGTGGAAGAGTACACAAAAGTTACCAATCTAATCCTAGAAAGAGTGCTAGTGCTACTTTCTCCAGTGTATTTTCTTTCCACATACACAAACTTGATGAATTCTCGCAGTTTCTGTATATTACTAGAATCTGGTTTAGAATTGCGAAGAGGATCCCATTCTTTGAGAAAAATCTGATTTGCTCTCTGTGAATGGAAAATTATGTTATGTGTTTGAGAGTGGCTTGAAATTTGAGAAGAAAAATGCATGGTGTTATGCATGCATACCTCATTTCCACCAGCTTGAAGAGCAGAGACTTCTTCTGGACTAAATTTAGCCATCGAGACAGATTTTACTCTGTGAGTAAACTCTCGACTGTAATTCATCATAAATCACACTAAGTTCACAGAAATAACTATGAACAATAATGATAAAATATCAAAGATTAATTTTGCTTTTAATCCTTGAAAATTTATACGTATCAAGTTTTAGTGCCTCTGAAAATACTGTTTTTGTCTATAATAGAAAAATTTTAAGCAACCTCTTTGAAAAAAATAGTGTGCACATGATCATAGAAAATCTATATTCAAATCCATCTAGGGCATCACTCTGCAAGAAACAAAAACGGAGGAAAATGATTTCTATATGCTTACTGTATCCCACTGCAATTTGTGCAGACAAATGTGGAGAAAGTTGTGCACACATATTGTGGTCCCTGATTCATAAGAATAGTATGTTATGTTATATAGTGTCATCTGAAAATGTTGGATGTACATACATACATACATGTACATATTTAACAAATAAAAATAATTTAATAATAAAAGCAAAAAGGTTTTTCCTTCGATGCATAGTTGAGTTACTCCCAAAATTAAAATCACATTTCAATATGCTATGATTAACCTTCAACAATGTCACATTTAATTTGTATGCGTAAAAATTATTTAGTCATGAAGAATAGTTAATAGTAAATTTTAAGTAACAATCCAAGTGTAATTTCATACCAAAAGATTGCAGTTGATGCATCTTTTATTTTCGGGAAGTTTTAGAAGACTTCGAATTATTTTTTCAATCCTTTCTTCTTCTGTTTTCTGGCTTCTCATTTTCACCTGCTCAAAACCTTAACCACAATAAACATAAAAAATAATAAAAAATAAAATTGGTCAAATTATAACAAGTGAAGATAACTATAAACCTCATAGATTTTTTTTCTCCTTTTGTAATGATAGTGAGCGAAGTTAAATTTAATGATGTTACTCTATAAGATTATAAATAATCAAGCATACCTAATAACATTATTTAACATAATATATTTTAACTTGAATGCGATGACCATATGAAATGTGAACTATATAAATAATATAACAATAAATAATAATGTGACAAAGCATCATTAATAGTTGTTGGTATAGCTGCAAAGACAAATTAAATTCTTAAACAATAACAAAATAATAATAATAATTTACTTTGCCATGTCAAAATTAAACTCTTTCCTTTGAAGTGTCTAGGAAACTATGTAGAAAATTTTATATGTGAGAAAATATAATTAGCTTTCTAGCTGTAAAAACATCTCAATGTGAAATTGAACATTTTATAACATGTTTATCAAAATATGTGAGATTAAGTCAAATTTTGGACATGATTTTAGTTCCCAAATCATTGTCTTTAATATGCAAAGTTGATATAGTTATGATTAGTGAAAAACACACAATTGCATGTATCAATTCAAAATATTAGGCTTACAAAACAATTTCTTCATATATCATGTCAATTTTTTTGTAGCATGCATGATGCATTATCTGCATAATTGCACAGCAAATTGCAGTATACAAAAATATATGAATACTGAATAAAAAACTATCAAAATATTTTAATATTTCAAGCCAAAAGAATTCGTATCTTTTTAATTATCATAATTGAAATGTATCTTACAAATCGATTATGTATCATATTGTGTTGCATTTCACAGCAATAATATAAGAAAAAGAAGGTTTTAGAGAGAACATACTCTTATCCGATTAAGAAACAAGAGAAGCCTGACGGTAATGAAAATTAGTCTCAATACAAATCTCAGAAACTTGAGAATTTAGGGATTGTATGTCAGAAAATTTTGTTATTTAAGTAAATGAGAGAAAATTGCCGATAATGATGGTAATTTCAATTTTTATTTAGCTTTTTTTATCAATGAACCTAACTTGATTTATAATAATGCATCGCTCTTTAATTTTACTATTTCACTAATTTCTATTTTTTTCACCATTAACTTAATATAGAGTATTTTAGACTTTGTTAACAATTAATATTCATTAAAAAAAAGTCAGATTTTCTCATTAAAAAATACAATATGACTAAGACTTTATTAAGACATTTAAATCCAATATTACTCATATCACTATCATGCATTTTGGTATTCCTAATATTCTTTTTCTTAAATATATAGTATCTGGATTTTTTTGTTCTACGCAACCTACGCAAACTCACTTCATTTTATCTTCACTTGAGCGTTTATATTCAAATTAAACATAATTCATTACTTATTCATCTACCAATAAGGAGTAAATGCATGGACGAATCTAAATATGTATTTTGTTATCTCTTGTATAATTTAAGTATCTAACTTATAATAGTGTAAACAAAACCTTTAATAATTTACTTACACAATGTTTTTTTACTCATTTTACACCAAAACATAGTAACTTTACACAAAACTAAGGTTTTTTTTTTATTATTATAAAATAAGCATTTATTGCAAAACATTCGAACGTTGCCACCAACCTTTATTTCTCCGACAATGATGGCTTATGTTTGCATTTCACTTTAAATGCAAGTTTTTTGAACGTCGATGGACTATTGATTTCGGCCATTCCATTCATTCTTTCACACCAATTTTATAAATAGGTGGTTTTGGTGCTCTCCAAAACACACCATTTCTTAATCTTTTCCTTCATTCTTCTAGCTCTGTTCTCTTTCATATTTATTTCTTCTACTATCTGGGTTATTTACTTTTTTTAAGAGTACTTTCTTGCTAGTTCTGAGATCTTCGGAAGATCCGAGAAATTCCTGGGGGGCTTGCGCAACACACCGCGGATAAGTCCTTATACACGTCTCAGGAAGTGCTTTTTTGTTTGTGTTTTGTCAGTTCTTTACAACAATCTTAAGGACTTATGGCTGACAACAACAACAACTCTACTACTTTGGAGAATCAAACTAGTTCTGGAACTCCGATCGTCTTTGCGAAACCATTTCCGCATGTATCAAAAATTGAGGTATTCTCTGGGCAGAACTTCCGACGCTGGCAAGAACGTGTGCCTACTCTTCTAGACATGTATGGAGTAGCTATGGCTCTCTCAACTTCAAAACCAGACGAATCCAGTGCCAAACAAGTTGAAGATTGGACTTATGCAAACAAGGTATGCCGACACACCTTACTTAGCGCCTTGTCTAATGATTTGTTTGATGTGTATTGCTCATATAAGGAAGCGAAGGAAATTTGGGATTCATTAATTCTCAAATATATTGCTAAGGAAGTCGTCCGACAAAGGTTCGTCATAGGGAATTACTACCGTTGGGAGATGATCGAAGATAAAGACATAAAGATTCAAATCAACGAATATCACAAGTTACTTGAAGATATCAAAGCAGAGAACATACTCTTGCCTGATGAGTTTGTTTCAGAACTTTCGATCGAGTAATTACCGTCATCCTGGATTGACTATAAACAATAGCTGAAACATAGACACAAGCAAATGACGCTTCAAGAGCTCATTACCCACATCATAATAGAAGACACCGATAGGAAGGAGAGTGCTACTACAAGGGCCAAAGCTTTATCCGCAAAGGCAAATGTGGTAGAAGACAAACCTGCTTTAAAAAGGTACGAGAACAAACCTGATCACAAAAGGAAAAATAACTTTCGAAATTCCCGTCCCAATGGATCTAACCCCGTCTTTAAGAAAAAGGGTAATTGCTTTGTATGTGGGAAGTCAGGCCATCATGCGCCTCTGTGCAGGCGTAGAGCAAGAAATGACAATCCTCTTAGGGCAAATATAGCCCAAGGGGAAGATGATACTATAGTTGCGGTCGTTTCTCAAGTAAATCTGATTACCAATGTGAGCAAGTGAGTGGTAGACTTTGGTGCTACCAGGCACATCTGTGCAAACAAGAGTGTTTTTACCTTCTACACTAGTGAGGGTGTAAGACCCGAGAAATTTAAATAACTAAATAAATAATTAATTAATAAATGCGGGCAGTGGGACCCTTTATGGCATTAAATATTGATTGATGTGATGTGGAAAAGTATTAGTTCAAATGGTTGAGAGTACTTTGATTGTGTGAGAGGACATGGGATTGAGTCCTATGTATGCCAATTATATGTTGTTTGATTTATTATTAATTTTTAATAATAATATGCATGATCATGTTGAGTAATAACATGATTATAGAATTAGGTGAATTATCATAAAATATAAATTGCTTGAGTGGTTAGGCATTGATTTGATGATGAGCATGGTGTGGGTTTGAACCTTGGTGAACTTATATTTAACTTTCTTTTTGTTAAAAAATTAGTTGTGGCCTGAATATGAAAGGTGTAAGACCCGAGAAATTTAAATAATTAATTAAATAATTATTTAATAAATGCGGGTAATAGGAACCTTTAAGGCATTTAATGCGGAGTACTATGACATACTTGTGTATGCCAATTGTATGTTATTTTAACTTTTGTATTATTTTAATGTATATTTGAATGTGAAACGTGATAATGTAATCCTAAAATTATAGGAATTATCATGAAACATGAATTGGTTGAATTAGTTATGCATTGACTTGGTAATTAAGGGGTTGTGGGTTCAAACCTTGCTAAGAATGAATTTAACTTTCTTTTTGGAAAATTTTCTTTTGGCATGAATATGAAAGGCCAGAGAAAACCTTAGCTGCAAGAAGGACAACCTAATGGGCTGGGAAGGCAGCCAATAATAGTCTTTCAATGATCATTAACACCTAATTGAAAGCATTTTCGTTTTCCCTAACATTAACAAGCATTAAGGCTTAGTTAATGGTCTAATTAGTGTAGTTTTGGAGAAGAAAGAGAGGAAAACGTGAAAGGGTAGTAGGAAAAACGAATTTGACAGTGGAAAAGAGAGTCTAAAGGTGAGTTTTCATGTGGAATTGATAAGAGCATCAAGTGCATCGGGAGAAGGCTAAGGTGGGACTATTGGTGACACAAGAGAAGCCTTGATTCTTCAAATTGAGCAAGGATTAATAGGTTAGGGGAGCTGGAACCATACCTTTAATTTTTTATTGTTTGATTGCATGAATTATATGATTATTGGGTGTTAATAATCTGTCCAAATTGTATGAAAATTCATGTTTCTGGGATTTTTCCAGAAACCGCCTGGCGAGTGAAGAAATGCCGCCAGGCGACTCACCTACGTTGTGTTATTTATGGGTTCCTAGAGAGGAACTGCCTGGCAGTAAGCTCCTGACCGCCAGGCGACGCATGGCTTTGTACCAAGTATCTGGGTTTTCTAGATGAAGGGCCTGGTGGTGTTGATTGACCCGCCAGGCGACGCAAGCCTTTTGGTTCAATTTTGATGTTCTTTGCGTTCTGGGAGGTTTCTGATCGGGGAGAAATCGCGCTCTAATCTTTAAGAATGATTAAACATCGTACTTCATTGAAAATTCGTGGAATTGGGGTTTAATTGAGAAGAAAAATGCATGAAGGTTATCTTAGGGTTGATGAATTGGGGATTTCGAAAACGACACTAATCTAAATGGAAAATGTGAATGAATTCGTGAATGGGAAGCGTTAGGGATGAACCATAATCCCAATAACTAGGATCGTATCCTATGGAGTCAGAAATCAGAGTTGTTATGAAAGGGGTAAGGTTCGTAGGTGCAGGAACCGCTTGGCGGCACCCCTTTGGCAGCCAGGCGCCATACCAGTGGTGTGTGGTGTTTTGATTCATGAAAAATGTTGTTTTTCGTATTTTTGCGGAACAGGAACCACCCAGCAGTAGTTTTGTACTGCCAGGCTCTAGGCTACTAATTCTGGCGCTAGGCGCCACCAATTTTTCTAGTTTGCGCAGTTTTTGTAAAACTGCATTTTCTGATTCGTTAACCGTCCGATTTAGGTGAAATTTTGGAAGGTGATCACAACATGTTGTTCTTCACTTTGAACGGTGGAGATTTAAATTGGATAACTGCAGAGGAAGATATACATTACGCATGATTGGTTGTTTGAATTCCCTAATAGTATGATTACTAATGGATGATTAAGTGTGCTCAAGTGCTGGTATGACCTTGATTGGTGAACGTGAATATATAAATATATAGATGTGTGATTGATGAGTATGTTTTTGGTAGTGCTTGTTGAGACATGTTGAATATATGAACCTATATATGTTAGCTCGAATGTATGATGTTATAAGTGTGTGAAAAAGGTCGTTATTGATGATATCACTATGACCGAGTGTTGCATGATCATGACGGGTTTTGGGAAAGTACGGGAACATGATAATCATACTTTAAATGTAATGGAATTGTGAGGGCATGCGAAGTAAGTATATATGAATTATAAAAGAGAGGAATGTGTGCTTATACTTGAAAGAGTGCATATGTGTTGTGATGTTTTAATTTGGAATATATGAATATGTATGTCAATTTTTGGATGTTTGAGAATTGAATGGTTGAATTCTAGGAAATGAATTAGAGTACCTAAAACCAGTAGTGTTCCATTACTGGTGTAGCGCCTAGCGGTGTAGGGTGAACCGCCAGGCGATAGTAGGAAACAGGGATGCCTTGTGAGTTGTGGTGCCCGGCGGTGATGTGGAACCGCCAGGCGGTCTGTACTGCCATTTCGCCTAGCGGCGCTCAAGCTGCGTTAGGCGATGGTGTAGTGGCAGGGTGCGTTGTGATATGTTTTGCATGGCTTGTTGTGTTGGTCCTGGTCTGGGATATGCTTGATGTTGTCATGAGTGGGTAGGTTCATGACTGGTGATGAACACGTGATGATATGAGCGGGGAGGTTCATATCCTGTTACTCTTGTGTGGGGATACGAGCGAGGTAGGTTTGTATGTTCTGTGCTCACACTTGAGAGATGCTGTGTGTGGGGAGGTACGTAGCTGGTGGATCATGTGTGTTGGACTACGAGCGGGGAGGTCCGTAGAGTTGGACTACGAGCGGGAAAGTTCGTAGAGTTTGACCATGAGCGGGCAGGTTCGTGGAAGCATTGAAATCCCTAAGCCCAGCTTGAGTATGTACCTTGTGTAGCGTAGTATGCTTTTCTTGTTTCGTTATCATGATGTGATGTGAGACTTGGATCAGGGGATGATGTGTCATGAGCGGGTAGGTTCATGGATGGTGGTGAACACGTGATGATATGAGCGGGGAGGTTCATATCATGTTACTCTCATGTGGGGATACGAGCGAGGTAGGTTCGTATGTTTCGTGCTCACACTTGAGAGATGTTGCGTGCGGGGAGGTACGTAGCTGGTGGATCACGTGTGTTTGACTACGGGCGGGTAGGTCCGTAGAGCAGGACTACGAGCGAGGAGGTTCGTAGAGCAAGACTACGAGCGGGGAGGTTCGTAGAGGCAGGACCACGAGCAGGCAGGTTCGTGTGAGCATCATAAACCCTGAATCCGAGACTAACTATTTTGTGTGTTATGAAGGTTGAAAAGCCTTGGGGATTAAGGCCTTGGCCAAGAATTTAACTAGAATAAAATAGATGGGTGTATCTTGATTTTCTTATTAACTTATATGTTATCTGTTTATGAGCTCACCTTATCTGCTTGTGTTTGGCAATGATCGTGTAATGCGTTACACGGGAGCAGATGATGTTGCAGGTGGTGCTGATGAGGCATAGCATCGGAGAGAGGGTTAGCTTAAAAAAGTTTTTACTGGAATTTTATCATTATTGTTTTTATGAACCTTGTAAACAATATTTTACTGATTTGTGAATTTGGATATTGTATTGGAGTTTCATAAATTATGGATTTTGGGATAACTTCCGATTAATAAATGTTTTAAAATTTCTTGTGTTTTGGGAAGCGAAGTATAATAAATGAGGTTTTCATCATATTTTTTTATTTTATTACTTAAATTAGTAATATCCGATCGGGATGTTACAAAAGGGTAGAGAAAACCCTAACTAGTTTAATTTCTTCCTATATCAAAGAAGATTTTAAGTTTTGTTTGATTGAATTATTGTTTACAATAAAAAAATATGTGACGCATTTTGTTTTACATTTTAGAAATTTTGATTGTAATGGTGATATAATATCATCAAATTTTCGTTTGAATGTTAAGTATGTGATTGATGAATTTTAGTGATACGAAATCTAAAATAGCATGAATGCATTGAGGTTTTCTTGATTTGTGGGTGAATGATGCAAAGGAAAGGTTAGGGTTTACGTTTTTCTTTTACAGTGGCGTGACTTGGGGTTACACTCTAAAGCTTTCATTTTTTTAGTTATATGAAAAAGTAGATAAATGTGGTGTTATGGTATGTTATAATATTTTAGGAGGATATTTTACGACATTCATCATATAGTAATTTATATAATATTAAAGAAAAAAAGGAAACAAATTATCTACTTTTGGTGTAGAGCATCGATTACACTAAATAGTTTTTTTTAATATAAAAATATATTTAAAGAAGGTTAGAAGTGGGGTTGACTTTCTTTCCTTCTTTTTTTTTTGTTGTATTTGATATTATATATGACTTATAACTTTTGGGTATTAAGCTTTGGTAGTGACTAAACTTTTGGTATGTTGCAGTTAAGGTTTTAGAATAATTAGTATTTTTTTTTTGGTAGTGTTTTCTTATAGAAATTATGATATGGTATAATTAGTAATTCTTAATATATTATATAAGAGGGAAATGGAATAGTTATAGAAAGTGGTTTATAAATGGGGATTGCATAGGTGATTTTATTAATTTAGGTTGGTATTTAATTAATTGGCTTTAGTTGCATTCGACTTCTAGGGTGTGTGTCTAGAGTTTTTCTTCTAAACACAACACATTTATTATTATTATTATTATTATTATTATTATTATTATTATTATTATTATTATTATTATTATTTTATTTTATTTTACTACTATTATTGTTATTATTTCTATTATTATCATTATTATTATTATTATTACTATTATTATTATTATCCTTAATATTATTATTATTAATTTATTTTCTATTTTTATTATTATTATTTTCATTATTATTATTATTATCATTATAATTATTATTCTTATTATTATTATTTATTTTATTTTATTTTAATATTATTATTATTTTATTTTTATTTTTATCATTATTATTATTATTATTATTATTATTATTATTTTATCTTCTATTATTATTATTAGTATTATAATAATTATTATTTTTATTTATATTATAATTATAATTATTTTTAGTTTTAGTTTTATTTTTATTACTATTTTTATTTTTATTATGTTATTTTACTATTATTATTATTTTTATTATTATTATTATTATTACTATTATTATTATTATTATTATTACTAGCGAATACACAGGCGTTGTCGCGCGTGTGTGTTTGCATTTTTTAATTTTCAAAAAATTTAAGTTAAGATCAATAACAAATATATAATTTTTAAAATAGTTGTTAAATATAAAATTAAAAGAAATATGTAAAAAGAAAATTTAAAAAATGGTTTAAGACAAAATAAATTTCTAGAAAATGATTAAAAGTAAATTATTTATAAAATAATTAATTTTTAAACTAACTACGAGTAAAACGGGTATTATGAGATGTAGACACAAAAAGAGGAATCCTCTTTATTATTATAGATAGATTATTATTATTATTATTTTATTATGATTATGATTATTTTATTTTATTATCATTATTAACTTTATCATTGTTTTATTTTATTTATGATTTTATTATCATTATTATTGTTTCATTATTAGTGCTTTATTTAATTATTATTATTATTATTATTATTATTATTTTATTTTATTAGTATTGTTGGTTTATTATTATTGTTTATTTTATTTTGTTATTATTTTCATTAATTTTATTTTTATTTTTATTGTTTCATTTTATTATTATTATTATTATTATTATTATTATTATTATTATTATTACCGTTATTATTGTTGTTGTTGTTATTTTTATTTTTATCCTTATTACTATCTTATTGTCCGTGCGATATTTTGGGGCAATGATTATGTATTCTTCTTGGTTTGTATATTGTTTGGTTGTCCATGATTGTGTGTTGGGTATAACACTTTTGTTTTGATGGTTTTATATGAATTTAGAAAGGGATAGATGTGTGTTTATAATTGAATGATGCATATGAGCTGTGATGTTGTAAATTTAAGTATATGAAGTATATGAATGCGTATTTTGGGTTCTGGATGTTTTAGAATTGAATTGTTTGATATTAGAAACTTAATTAGAGTACCTAAAACCAATAGTGTTACATTACTGGTGTAGCCCCTGACGGTGAAGAGTGAAGCGCTAAGCAATAACCAAAAATAGGGAAGCTTTATGTGTCGTGATGCTTGAGGTGTTGTGGAACCGTCAAGCGGTCTGCACTTCCATTTCGCCTGGTGGCGCTTTGGCAGCGCCATGCGACAGTGCAGGAGCAAGGGTCCATTGCAGATGAATTTGCATGGATGGGTTTGAGGGCTTGGTTAGGGATATGCTGGATTAGTTACGAGCGGGGAGGTTCGTAACAAGATTTGAGATGCATGATTGATGCAAGCGGGGAGGTCCGTATCTGTTGTACTCTTGTGTGGGGATACGAGCGGGGAGATTCGTATGTTCCGTGCTCACACTTGAGGCTACTATGAGCGGGGAGGTTCATAGTAGGTGTTCACGCATGTTGTGCTACGAGCGGGGAGGTTCGTAGAGTTGGACCACGAGCGGGCAGGTTCGTGGAAGCATTGGAATCCCTAAGACCAGCTTGAGCATGTATCTTTTATAGGGCAGTGTGTTTTTCTTAATTTCGTTTTAATGTGTTGCGATATGGACTTGGACCAGGAGGTGCTTGATTGTGTCATGAGCAGGAAGGTCCATGGCTAGTGGTGAACACGTGATAATATGAGCAGGGAGATTCATATTATGATGCTCTCGTGTGAGGATACGAGCGGGGAGGTTCGTATGTTCAGTGCTCACACTTGAGGACTGCTGTGAGCGGGGAGGTTCGTAGCTGTTGGATCACGTGTGTTGGACTACAGGCGGGGAGGTCCGTAGAGTTGGACTACGAACGGGAAAGTTCGTAAAGGTAGGACCACGAGCAGGCAGTTTCGTGGAAGCATATATATCATGGGTCCATGGTCATGAAATTGTGGATTGGAAACCTTAGGGCAATAAGGTTTCTTGGTTAAGCATTGGCTGAAATAAATTAATTTGGGGGTGAAATTATATGTTTATATTGTTACCTGAGCTCACCCTTTCTGTGTGTTTGGCGATGATCGTGTAATTCGTTACACAGGAGCAGACGTTGTTTCAGGTGGAGCTGGTGACACTTAAAGTCGGAGAGGATTTAGCTTGGGAAGTAATATAGACTATATTTGACTATTTTGTAAACATTTAGTTGATTATTTTTGTGGAGTTTACTTTATGGTTTTGAATTTTGAGACATTTTAGTGAAGTTTTAACTTTCCCACGTTTTCGGAAAGAACTTTGAATAACAATGACATATTTGATATTATTTTACTTTATTTTATTTAAATTAATAATATTCGGCCGGGATGTTACATAGGGGATGGAGAAGAACATGTTTATCTTGGTGATTCTAGGACAACTCCAGTCATTGGAAAAGGAAAGGTTCTTCTAAAACTCACATCTGGGAAGACTTTGGCCTTGAGTGATGTGCTACATGTGCCCTCTATCAGAGTTAATCTAATCTCTGTAGTACTACTGGGAAAAGTGGGGGTTAAAGTGTCATTCGTATCTGACAAGATTGTAATGACAAAAAATAATGTTTTGTGGGCGTCGCGATTTAGGTTACAATCAAGGTCTCTTTGTACTCAATATTTTAGAAATTATAAATGAATCATGTTCTTCTGCTTATATCGTTGACTCATATGATATGTGTCATGCTAGATTAGGACATGTAAACTCCTCGTATGTTATGAAATTGCAATGACTTGGATTAATTAATATGCATGATAAACAAAGTGGTAAATGTGATGTATGTGTAAAATCCAAAATAACTAAGAAAACATGTTATCCCGTAGAACGTCAAACAAAATTGTTAGGGTTAATTCATACTAATCTAGCTGATTTAAAACAAACCATGTCTAGAGGTGGTAAAAATTATTTTGTAACCTTTATAGATGATTATTCTAGATACACCAAAGTGTACTTAATCAAACATAAGGATGAAGCCTTTGATTTGTTTTTAACTTATAAAGCAGAAGTAAAAAATCAATTGAATAAGAAAATTAAGAGGATTAGATCAGATAGAGGTGGTGAATATGTTTTATTTAATGACTTTTGCATAAAAGAAGGTATTATCCATGAAGTAACCTCACCATATTCACCTGAGTCTAATGGAGTAGCTGAAAGGAAATATAGAACTCTTAAGGAAATGATGAATGCTATGCTTATTAGTTCTAATGCACCTGATAACCTTTGGGGAGAAGCCATTCTTACTGCATGTTTTTAACAAAATAGGATACCTCATAAGAAAACGTGTAAAACTCCCTATGAGTTATGGAGAGGGTATCAACCTAATCTTAAATATCTGAGAGTGTGGGGGTGCATAGCTAAAGTAATGTTACCTGATCCTAAGAAAAGGAAAATAAGCTTTAAAACCTCTGATTGTATGTTCTTGGGTTATGCTGAACATAGTGTTGCCTATAGGTTTCTTGTTCTTAAAATTGATGTGATTGAACATAATACTATTGTGGAGGCAAAAAATGTTGAGTTTTTTGAACATATATTTCCTTTAAAGGTTAGTGATACATCTAAACAACCTATAGATACTTATAGTGATGCCATGAGTGAGGGTTTAAGAAGAAGTAAAAGGCAAAGGAAAGAAACTTCTTTTGGAGATGACTTTTATACTTATCTAGTTGAAAATGATCAAACAAGTTTTTTAGAGGCTACTAGTGCTCTTGATGCAAAACAATGGAATAAGGCTATTAAGACTGAAATTGAATCAATTGAGAAAAATAATACTTGGACCTTAGTAGA
>Ga0214544_1006007_pt1 | contig 22879 bp, 18 predicted proteins | sample CNSS3metaG_FD_160074 | JGI IMG/M metagenome (GOLD analysis project Ga0214544, IMG submission 160074) | Root nodule microbial communities from cowpea collected in UCLA plant growth center, Los Angeles, California, USA - CNSS3 | ecosystem: Host-associated > Plants > Roots > Nodule | place: USA...
TATTTTTAAAATTTTAATAATTATATTGTAATAATATTTAAATAATTATATTTTAATAATATTTAAATAATTATATTTTAATAATATTTAAATAATTATATTTTAATAATATTTAAATAATTATATTTTAATAATATTTAAATAATTATATTCTATTTAACAATTGAATCTAAGAATTATATTCAATTAATAATTAAATATTATAATTTATAATTAAATTTAAAAAATAAGTAATAATAATGTCAATTTTAAAAATTAAATGGTTCTATTTTCACAAAATTTGGGACTAAATTAAATAAAAATAACGAATATAGGGACTGAATTGAACAAAAATAACGAATATAGGGACTAAATTGAATAAAAAAAATAATACTATCAGAAATTGACACGTGGCACTAGCATTGACACGTGGCACAATTGTGACTTTACACGTGGACACTTTTTTTGAAATTAAAAAAATTTAAAAAAATTAAAAAAAAATTAAAAAAAAATTAAAAAAAAATCAAAAAAAATCAAAAAAACCAGGAGCTGACACGTGACATGTACTGTTCAAAAACGTTAACTATTTAAACACTGTTAGTGAAAAGGACCAGATTGACCACAATTTGACGAAAATGAGGACCTAATTGAACATAAAACGAAAACAATGACCAAATAGAATAAAATCAACAAAAATAGGGACCAAATGTATATTTAAGCCTTAAATATACATTGATTAGACGAGTCTAGTAGTACACATTATACGAGTGTGTCCATATACTTATAAGACAAGTCTAGTAATACATATTATAAGTCAATGCATTTAGACAAGTTTGAGAATACACATCATACAAGTATTTCCATACACTTATTTAAACGAGTATAACAAAAAATATTACACAAGTTTAATAATACACATTATACGAGATTGTAGATACATTAATTAGAAAATTATAACAAAAATATATTAGATGAGTCATTCCATACATTGATTATATGAGTTTAGAAATATTTTAATTAAGCGAGTTGTCAATAAATTGATCAGATAAGTCTAACAATACACATTAGACAAATCATTCATATATTAATTAAACAAGTCTAACAATATACATTAGACAAGTTTTTTCATACACATACGTAATGAGTATATTAATATAATTAGACAAGTATGCTTATTCACTAATTAGATGAATCTTACAATATACGTTAGATGAGTATGTTCATATACTAATTAAACAAGTTCAACACACATTATATGAGTTTGTCCATACACTTTTTAAATCAGTTTCAATATATATTATAAGAGCTTGTTTATAAACATATTATACAAGTCTATTAATACGTACTAAGCAGTTCTTTCCATTTTTTGATTAGATGAGTGTAACAATAAACATTAAATAAGTGTAGCAATGAACATTAGATGACTGTTAGATTAGTCTGTCTGTATGCTCAAATTTAAACCTAATTAAGTTTATAACAAAACTAAAATTATAATAAATATTTTAACTTCAAATCGTATACCTGAACATAATAAATTTTTTAAATGCAGTTAAATTAATGAGGTTAAGGAGAAGATAAATTAATTTTCGAAAGTTGATGACGTTAAGGATTTTTTTTTGAGATTATTCAACTTTTAAGTATTTTTTAATTTATGCCATTTTTTATTTTTGGGTTGTATAATTAAAAAATCCGTTTTGCTTTCCGATTTTATGATTCAAAAGTATTTTAAAAATGATTTCTGAATAATACAATATAAAGAGAGATTACTTTTAGTTTTCATAATTCAAAAATATTTTTTTTACTTTTAAATTGCATTATGTAGAAAAATAAAACAGAAATTGTCATGTATGATTTGAATAATTTTTTAAATCAGTGTTATTTAGCATTTTTTTTAAAGTACACACAACACAAGCTCACCCACTTGTAAAATAATAAATTAATGAATAAGATGAAAATGACCAAATTAAATCGTTATAAATACTCAAATGATTAAACCGAAAACTTTTGAAAATAAAATATCAGATTGAATATGAAACTAAATTAAAAGATTTAATTGAGATAAAACCAAGAGTTTAATTTGTTTTTTAAGCGCAGATTACTTGCTATCTAAACATCAAATATGATATTGATGAGATATTAAATAGTTTTCGGTTGTTAGGAAATTTATAACCTTTAATTGTCTCAATTTACCAAAAGAAAAAATAGGTTAACACTTTCAAATTCAAATAATCACACCATAAACAGTTTAACCATTTTTTCGATTTAATATTTCAGTGGAAATTATTTCTTAAAAATATTTCTGTTCTTTAAAAGTCTTAAATATTCTATAATTTTTTTTAAATTTCATTAATTTATCGCTTCCAAACATTTTAATAATTTCATATTTAAATATTTTCCTAAATTATGATTATTTGAACGAGAAAATTTTACACAAAAATATAAAATATAACGTAAAAACTTAGTTTTAATAATTAAAATTTCATTAAAGTTTATTAGTATATTAGCATTGCAAAAATATTATAAAACTAACAAATATGATAATATTTTGTTTGTGGTTAATTTAAGAAGTAAAATAAAAGGCTTGCTAAAAAAAAGTGAAAAAGGTTTGGAGAGACAACAATAGGGTTTATAACGGTGCGTTTCAAATTGTGAGTGATGCTTCTTCATACTTGATTTCATACCCTCCGTCGCGCCACCGAGAGAAGCAGAAGCGGCGGCGTGCGCCCAACCACAACCTCAACCTCAACCTCGACGTAATGCTCTCTCTCTATTTAGTTAACAATAATGGTTATTTGATTCAATTTTAACACTAACCGTTACAGTGATAGGGTGCTTATGGTCTCTGTTGGTTCAAAAGCATTGGTGGCAAGAAGCTCAATGGGCGACCACGATTATGAATCCCTCAAGCAAGCCAAAAGTAAGAGGAGAAAGCATAAGAAAGGGGGAGCCGCTCATGAATCCGATTCCAATCCCAAACACTCAAACACAAACTCCAACACCTTCACTTCCCCGTCTCAACAATCCCGTGTTAGGTACCCAATATCTATTCTTCTCAGTTCTTTCTCCTCCCTTGTACTAATTCAAATTTTTTTTTTCAATTTACGTTACGTTTTGTAGGAAACAGCTTGACCCTGAAACTACCCAATACTTCTCAGAGATTGCTAATCTTTTTGAAACTGAGGGGGTAGAATTGGAGGAACGTTCACTTATATGTGCTAATGCTCTCCAAGAAACCAAGGGGAAAGAATTCGAAATAGCAACCGATTACATTGTTAGCCACACTTTGGAGACCATTCTCCAGGGCTGTGATGTTGACCACCTTTGTGATTTCTTTCACTCTTCTGCTAACGACTTCCCCTATATTGCCATGGATAGATCCGGTTCTCATGTCGCTGAGACCGCCATCAAGTCTTTAGCTGTTCATCTCCAAGATGATGAGGCTCGCCCTCTGGTTGAGGAGGCTTTAACCGTCATATGCAAGGTGGAGTGCATTTCATACTAGTTTGAATTCTGGAGATAAATGCTTATATTGCTTGCCACTTACTGGTCCCCAACTTTATTTCTTGCTTTAATGTTTTCAAACTATGCATGTAAGCTTGAGTTTTAACCAGCAAAGGTAGTTGATGTTGGCAAAATTAATCTAGTCAGGTAGTGTCTAGATATAGTCAGAGAAACAAAATGTTAATTGTGGGAAGAGAAGAGGAAGATCCGACCAGGAAGGATGTTCCTCTGCTTTAAATGTGATTTCTTATACGTATACATGTCATTTGGCAGGTGATTGCAGCAAATTCTGTTGATGTAATGTGTAACTGCTATGGTTCTCATGTGCTTCGGACTCTTCTCTGCCTTTGTAGAGGAGTACCATTAGATAAGTGTGGATACTATTTATCAAAATCGACTACCCTATTAGCAGAGCGGTTGAATTCAAAGGAGTTTTCAAAGAAAGATGATGCAACAAATTTTCAGCCTGGATTTCCAAATTTACTGAAAGTACTTGTCTCAGATATTTTAAAGCATGCTAAGAAATATATCAAGATACTACAAGTTGACCAATTCAGTAGTTTGGTTTTCCAGGTATCATTTCCATTTCCCTCTCTCTCCTATATATTCTGCATTAAATGAATAATTGTATTCCTTCATGCTTGGCATTTAGTATTTACTATTAGATTGTGGCCCATCTATTGTTATTCAATGAGGTTGTCTATAAAGTCAAATTTAATTTTCTTGCTTTGGTTGATGGTGAGGGCATGTGTAGGTTTTTTATATTGTCTTATCCCCTAGAGGCTTGTAACTCCATTCCATAGTGAGTTGATATTACGATGGAGATTATGTGAGATATAGCCTTCATTTCAGTATTTTCTTAAGATCTGCTTGCTTTAGAACTTTATCATACTCTACAGAAGAGATTATTAAATTCACTCTTAACTATATATTAGATTACCTCTTGGATAAAAACATTTTCTGTGGTGCTATTATGTGCTATGGTTTATTGTGCTTTTTGCTTCTCTATTTTATTCCTCTCATCTCAGTGGGATTTCTTTAATTCATGGCAGACAGTGCTGAGGGTCTTGGCAGGTGATGATGAAGAGTTGTTACATGTGATTCCTTTCCTTCTTGGCTGCAAGGATAAGAATAATGCAGAGGGCAATTTTATAGACACTAAAGTAGTAGCAGATCTCAAGAATTTATTAAAAGAATCTAAATTTAGCCATCTAATGGAGGTGAGTATCATATGGATGAAGAAAACTGTATAATTAGCTACAGTAGTGCAGGAGCTTTTGAAAAATACGAACAGAAGTTCAATAGAACATTAGCTAGTTCTTATTTTAAAGATATTTATAAAAAAGTCACTTTCCTTTCGTACTTTCCATAGTAAATGTGAATTTTAGTATATAAGCAAACAAGCATTATATACCTACCATCACGGTAACCTTTCCACAGGTACAATCTCAACAACTTTTATTAATCCCTAAATACTCTTTTCTGACAGTGAACATTGGGCATGTTATGCATGTGAATTGTTTTGTGATAGTTTATACAGCCTCATCGGACATATTTTCATGTGGCATTATATGCTTAACCATTTTATGCCTGTGCATTTTTTTATGGAGGCAGCAGCTTTTTTTTTTATGGAGACATTGTGATTTTTTTTTCTACAGATTCTGGGATAATAAAATTTTGTAAATCTTTTTCAGGTCGTTTTGGAAGTATCTCCGGAGTCCTTGTTCAATGAATTATTCGCTAAAGTATTCAGGAATTACTTGTTTGAGTTATCTTCTCATCAACATGGGAACTTTGTTGTCCAAGCATTAATTTCTTATGCAAGCAATCAAGATCTGGTATTGTGTCTACTTTCCTTTCTGCTTTACAATACTGAACATTTTCTACATTTTTAAGTGTGACCAATTAATTTTATCTAATTATTGGTCGCAGAATGTTGCATATACGGCCTTTGTCTCATGCATTTTCTTTTAACAATGCTTATTTGTGTTGTAATTTTCTCTTTGCAATTTTTTTCCCGTGTTTGTTTTGACTTTTTATTGTTTGGTAGATGGAGTTGATTTGGGAAGAACTTGGGCCAAATTTGGAGGATCTTTTCAAAATGGGAAGGTCAGGAGTTGTTGCTTCACTTGTTGCTGCCAGTGAAAGGCTTCATGTTAACGAACGCAAGGTTTGCATTTTGGTTGTATTGTCTACAATATGCAGATCTGTATATTCTTGTGTGTTCGAGATTCTTAATTTATTGCTTCTAAAACCTAACTTCATGTCTACAATGATTTCTTCAAAATTGAAAAGTAAATGGTGTTACTTGCATTTCGTAAGTTATTTTTACATTATCTTGTTTTTCATCCTTGCAAAAACTTTAATGGCCTATTTTTTAAATCTGGGGCAGTGCTGTGAAGTCCTTGCTGAAGCAGTATGTCCAGTGGATGATTCTCCGAAAGGGATTGTTCCACGACTCATGTTTCTTGACAGTTGTTTCACATTTGAAGACAAGTCCAACTGGAGCTGGCAAAGTGGTGCTAGAATGAATGTCATGGGTTCTTTGATCTTACAGACAGTATTCCGGTTTAGAAGTGTAAGTGAATTTCTTGAAAATTGATGTCTTAGCTGCTTTCTTTCTGGTTTTGTTAGCCAAAGCTATGAGAGGAAGCATTTTGTTGAAATCCTTTAATGTCACAGCATAATATTTCATGGGTGATAGCATTGCTGTTAAATTAATTAATTAGGAACAGATCTTCCATTTGTTGTTCCTAAAGAAATATTTTCATCCCTTATCATAAATAATGAAATCATGATGAGTTTCAAGTGTTGTTGTTGTGCCTTCTTTGATTCTGAGATATTAAAGATCTCCTTGTTTAGAGTCATTTTGTTTTTTTCTGGTGTATTTTTTTGTGTGATAGTAATGCACAGTCTGACATTTGATAGTATGGTGAACTTTTTATAGTATTGTTGATGATTGAATGAGAAGAAAGAAAACATAGAGGGATAGATGAGAGAAAACATAAACAATGATGCATTTTTCTGTTGTTTGATTGAAGAGGAAACATAAAAGGAGAGGAAAGTTGACATCTACAATCAAAAGTTCAAACTTTTATTTCCTTCTATTTTCTAAGTTCAAATTTTAATTTTCTTCTCACTTTCTTTCCTTTGTACCGAACAGAGAATTACTGTTGGAGTTGATCGAAGCACTATGACATAAATTGTTCATTGCTAGTCATTGTTATTTTATTTGAGCCTGCTAGTTTTATATGGTGTTTAAATTAAATAGTTTATTGATGTGTTCAATTCCATTATCCCACATTTTATTTTCATAGGAATATATACAACCTTATATCATAAGTATAACTTCCATGGAGGCAACTCATGTTCTTGAAGCAGTGGGAGATTCAAGAGGATCACATGTTGTTGAGGCTTTTCTATGTTCAGGAGCTTCTGGGAAACAGAAGCGCAGATTGATTATCAAGTATATCTTTCTGCTATACATCTACCATTTATTTTCTCTAGGAAATTCTTATTTCTGCTGCAGGGCTTAATATCGTAAACAAGATTTTTAGATTATGTTTTCTATTTCTATGCTAAATTCCATTTTTTTTCACATAATTAATGGGATCTCTGTTCAAGCTAATGAAATGGGAGCAATTGTTTTGCGGGAATCTAATTTATTTTATTCATAGTTAGAGATTTACCTTTTGCGGTTTAGGATCATTTAGATAATGCTTTCTTTTGACTAACACTAAGTGGATTGAAATATCTATTGAGATACTTTTAAATTGAGGTTGTTTTAAATTCCAAAATTGTAACTTAATGACCCTTGTTCCCAAAGCCTAAGTTTTGGAGGGGTATGTATTTTCCCCAGTCCAATGTACCTTTAATTTTTTTTTCCGTACTTCATGTTGAAATTATTAATAATCTGTATTTAATGGATTTGAAAATTGCTACTTTATTGTCTTATATTTTCCCTTTTTTTGTCTTTCATAACTTATAACTTATTTTGTAGACTGCAAGGGCATTTTGGGGAGGTCGCACTCAACTCATCTGGTGCTTTTACCATTGATAAGTGCTTCACGGCCAGTAATCTGTCCCTAAGGGAGACTATAGTGTCTGAGGTGTTAGCTGTGCGAAGTGATCTTTCCAAGACAAAGCAGGGATCTTACCTATTAAGGAAACTAGATATTGACGGGTATGCTGATGGCTATTTAGTTAATTATAGAATTTTCAGATTATTACTTTCAATTGAGAACGTATTTTTTAACTTCTAGATTTGATAAGTTTTTTGAAGTTAACCTTCACGATTGATACCTGCTTTATTACAACAGATTTGCTGCGAATCCTGATCATTGGAGGTCAAAACAAGCATCCAAAGAATCTACTTATAAAGATTTTTACAGTATGTTTGGTTCCAATGATACAAAGTTGATGAAAAACGATTCCTTTCTTAGTGACACCTCGAATAACAAATCTAATCCAAAAGCTGTAAAGGAAATTAGGAAAGAAATTGACCAATCGCTAGGTTCTGGTGCACCTTTTTTGAGCTTCCAAAATAAAAACCCAAAAAAGGACAAGCAAAAAAATAAGAGAAATGCTTATGTTACTGGAGATGATGACGAGTCTAATAGGAAGAAGAGGTCTAAAAAGGAGAAGGTTGAAAGTGGGTTTGACACAGCTGGTACTGCAGCAACCGGGACGCCAGTGAAGAAACGACGAAGAGATGGTGCTCTTTCCGAGGCTTCTCTGAAGAAAGTGAAGGCATCGAACGCGTAGAGTTAAAGACAATCCCCCCCCTCCTCAAGGACGAAGTTATTTTAAAGAGAATGATGTGTTAAGCAGGTCAGCAGGGTCCCAAGATTTAATGCTTGAAGATTTGTATGATTTCCTCTTTGCTAGTAATTTTGTATCATTTTACTATTTCACATAGAATGTCACTGGAAAATTGCATTAACAAAGGTAGTTTACTGCAAAATATGATTTTTTTTTGCCCTCCAATGATTTGCTTGACGCCCCTCACCCCAATTTACTGATATTTGCTTGCTGGGGTTCCATGTTTTCGGTACAAACCTGGACATCATTCCTCGTTTTTAGAATACGAATATTATAGATTTTTAGGTGTATCAGAACTCAACAACCTTGGTTAGCAAAACTGTAACATTCAGTGTAAATTGCAATACATACAAACATTGGGACTTGGCAATTTGAAGGTAAGATACAAGTATACACAACAGTTATTTGTGTCTAGGAAGGCGCAGTTGAAACAAAACTAAAGAAACAAGATGAGAAAGGAAAAACAGGTGATTCCAATAATGGTGTATTGTTTGTTCTGTCAACCATATGTTGGAGGGTTGAACCTGCGAAAGAAATATGTTTTTTCTTGTCAGTCACGGGGTAGCTACGTATAATAGAAATGCTAGAAACTGTAAATACTAAGAGTTACTTGTTTTGTGTCGGATTCGATTTGCTTGGAGGTATCCTTCGGAAACTGGAAGCGAACTGCTTAGAAAGATTCTTCCTATGAACTTGACGATAAGATGAAGTCTTGCTGGATGGCCAAGAGTGCACTCGTACTGTTGGGAAAACCTCAGCTCTGGCTCTGGTTGACCAGGTTAATAATAGCAGTGACAGTGTGAGAGCAAGAGCACCGAGTGCTGGGGACCAATTCTTCATGGTAGTGAAGGGAGAATCTTGGTTCTTATGGTAGCGATGCTGGGAGCATAGTGAGTCAAATAAAGCTAAGATATGATATGTGAGTGAAATGTGAATTATATCAGTCTTGATTCATTTTTTTATTACTGTCAGAAATGCAAAGGATATTGGGATCCGATGCCATTTTGGGTTCATGTGGGATCATGTGCTCGCCTTTTGACTGCTGCTGCATCCGGCCTTGTCCGGACTTTGAATTTGGTGAAAATGAAGACAGAAATTTCAGAGGGGTCATGTGATAAGCCACGTGATGGTACTGTATCTTTGAGTTTGAACTTTCTTGCAAATGATATTTTTGATAGATACTGAATAATAATAATTAGACAATAACTAGAGAAATCAGCGAAACCTAAAAAACGGTTCCTGCTTTTCGCTTATTTGAATGAAAGGCAACAATAGAAAAGAATAAATATTATATTTGTTGTTGTGTTGTGTTCTGCATATTTATCAGTCTCACTCAATCACTCAGTCCCTTCCTTTCCCCACTCAAACTTTAGTGACTGTTTAAGAGCTTTCCAGCTTGGCCATGAGGACGGCAGTCACACCTAGCAGTGCTTCTTCCATTCTTCAAATAATATTTTACTTATACTCTCAGATTATTTTTGAATTTCGATGATGCTCACGTGGGTAACTGGTTGCACCATTTTAGAAAGTTAATACTCAGATATTATTAGTTTAATGGGTTATCAATCATAATTGATCGAATCAAACTGCTTTGTATTATCCCAATCACTTGAAAAATATTTATACAGTGAAGACACAAGTTCGTGAAGCCTACTAATTAATAAAAGGATAACCCTTTCGTCGGTAGTTCATGGTAGGGCACCCGATATGAGATTCATTTATTCTCTGTAATAATTTCTTTTTGAAAATCTTTTTAATACTACTTAGATATTTCAATTTTCTAGTGTATTTTGTACTTTTTGTTATTGAAGTAGAAAATACAGATATCTAAATAACATGCCTTGATTGTTTTTATACATTCCGTTGAGAAAGTCTTATTTTCTATTTTTTTTTTTTAAAAACGTAACGTCTGAACAAATTAATTGAGACCCAAACCTCCAAATTGAGCAACTTTTTTTTTATAAAGATGCTAGAATATTCCGATACAATTAATTACCACTTAAAAAAATATATTTGAAACTGGTCTGAGTTTTGCTAATGAAGGTTTGTGTGTCGTAAATATGGAGAAAAATTGAAGCAAATTCTTTATTTATTTTTTTTAAATGAAGAAACTATTGTTTATGATGAAGAAATCTCCACCACATGAACAATCTTAGGCATGTTATTACAAGGTCCGTGGGTTTGATCTGCACAACAAGGACTTTTCTTAGGTGCTAACAGTTTCATTAATTTTGATTGTTGGTTGTCTTCCCACTTATTTCACTTCGGAATACAGTTAATGTTAATGTTTTTTTATTTTAACAAAAAGGGTTGCTAAAGACATGCTGAAACCTACGGAGTTATTGGAGATTGGAGATTTAAACAAACACGTTTGGCTGTTTTTACTTGCATTTGATTCGATCATGTAATGTAATGTAACAAAGGTGGTTCTTTGGTTTGATCAGTGGTTGGAGGAAGCAAAGAGAAACGTAAATGAAGCAAAAGTGAAAAGTGGGTCAGTGCAGACGAGAATTGTCGAAAGTTAAAAAGGAGAAGAAAGGATGGAAAAGTAATGTGATAGCATGATGGTAGAATGGTTCAACCTTCAAGCCACTAGTTTTGACTAGTTGTCAAACACTTTCAAAACTAATAGCAGCTCATAAATTCAAATCCAATTGTTATACCACAATCACGCATGTTTCGTCATTTTCGGTCTACTGGAACAGTAATTATAATAATACATTATTAAGTGCTGCACCTATTTTGTCCTTTACATCTCTCCATGCTCTATTCAATTTCAGATCAAAATTTCAAAAGATTTAACATATTACAGAGAACAGCTTACGTCTAACTTCTTCTAGAAGTTTTTTTTTTTTCATGAATTAAAATTAATTCATAAAGTATTAGACTATCTGCGCCATCGAGTCCATGTTTTTCAAAGAGAATGAATATTCTGCATAAGATTTTTCAGTCAGCACATGATGGCCACATAACCAATGACATCATCAGTAATGTAAGAAAGTGTTATCTACCTTTCTCTTTTTTAAGATTAACCACCCTTTTCCTTTAATAAAAAAATCTACCAGTTCATACAATCAAAAGCCATGCACACTGACAGTTTAAAAAGTTTTGACACAAGAACACCAGCTTTATTCATATCTTGTTGCTAATCCAGTTACAGTGTGGACTTTGTTTATTATCAGCAAGATTCAGCAGAACAAAAGCTATGAATTACTGAAGATTTCCAATGCAATTACTATATTTCAAATTCGTGCTTGCAAGTATTGGTGAGATAAATCGATCCCGTGTTGTATCCCTTCCACTTCACATCATATTGAAGAAAATCATCTCCAATAAAAGGAAGAGGGTGATTCTATTGTATTGTATTGCTAGAATTCGAAACCTATACTATATACAACAAAGACACTTCAAACAGTTACTCTCCTCAGCCATTATATGCACACGTATTGATAACAGCTACCATATCTACGAGAGCTCTGACCTCTCTCTCAAGAACAAGAACAGAAAATTCCACTCACAACTTCCTACCTCGAAGCTGAATATGCACATTAAAGAAAAATAAAAAAATAATGAATAGAACTCAAGTAATTCCTAACTCAGCTGTGTCCTCCTCCCCCTGAATTAGCTGCTTGTTGTTCTACATCTACAGAAGTAGGACTCGAAGGATTTAACCTTCTGTCTCTGCTCAAAAGCCTCTTCAATGATCTCAGTCTTCCCGTCATTGGCGATTTCAAGTCATCTTCAGCAAACCTGTTTGCAGAAGGCGACAAAGAAGATGAAGTGATATCACTTGGTATGTCAATAACCAATGTTCCGTGACGTCTATTGCTGTTGTTACTATCATCATCATCGCAGGTAGCAGCGGAAGAGGACGAGGAGGGACAAGGTGGCTGAGAAGCACTTTCCTCCAAAGAAGCAGCACCAGTAGAAGTTATTTGGTTGTGATCCCCCCAAACCAAGACGTTGGTGGGAAAAGTTGGAGACTCTGCTTCTGAGTTCTGTGCACTGTTATTTTCATCTGATTGAGCAGAAACAGAGTTCCTGCAAAGAGGGCACGTAGAATGGGATTGGAACCACATGTCAATACAACCAACGTGAAACCCATGATTGCATTTGGGCAAAAGCCTGGCCTTTTCTCCTTCCACCACCTCCGAGAGGCAAACCGAACATTCCAAACCCTCCTTGAAGTCTTGGGCTTGGAATACCAACACGGGAATGGAGCTCAGAACGGAGGGATCCAGTCCCCTTCGAAGACCACCCTCTTGACCGGAGGAAAACACAAAGCGGCGGCGGCGCCGTGATTGCGGAGCAGGCTCGCGCCACCAGAAGTTTCTTGTGAAGAGGTGAACGCCGAGAGCAATCACAACAAGGAAGAAGAAGATTATTATAACGATTATCATTACCTTTCCGATTAACTCAACGGCGGGGGATTCACCCAGAGTGTCAGTTTGCTCACCCATAATGCTCTCTCTTCTCTCTTCTCAAAGCACAGAAGAAAAGAACTTTGAAAGGATTTGGAACGGTGAACGAGAGTGAGAAGGGTGGGAGTTAAAATAGAATCATGGAAACGAGAGTGCGAAGAAATGAGGCTGGAGAGAAGAACCTCCACAATGGACTTGAAAATGAGAACAACTACCACGGCGTTGAATGGTCTAAGTTGAACTTGGGGTTGACCCACACATTCACATAAAAATGAAGATAATCTTAATCAGTATTGAACAAGAAGAAGATTCAAGATTAAATATTGAAGATGGTTTAGTTTAGTTTGGATTGGTTTCCCTTCCCTCCACGTCTCTGCCATCTCTCTCTCTTCTTATTCGTAATTCCTGTTTAAAACCAAAACATTAGCCGCAGCCTCTGTATCTGTACCACTCACACTCCAGCAACTAACCTTTTAACTTTTGACCATTCCGATGATTTAACTCAAACACGCTCCATTCACATAATTCAATTCAACCAACAATTATGTTAGAAAACGAAATGTAAACTACTTACAAATACGCTCTTTTTATCAAATTGATAAAATCATAAAATAAAAAGTCCAACTAGCTTCACATGTACTGCAGCATCAGAAATTTCGATTGAATTGCTGTTCCAGGGCAGGGCCTCTTAATTATGTGACGCTGTCGCTGTTATAATGCCACGGCAAACAAAATCAATGTGGATTTCCAAGAAATTCATGAAACTTGTACTTCTTTCAGTTTTCGGATGTGCTTATATTGCCTCTCTTAACCAGCAAATTAACAATAATAATAAAACATTCCTGTTCGAAATTACAAGGACAAGTATTTATGTAACAAAACCTTTGCATTTGTAAGTGTTCTAAATGTTACATGATTATGTCATAAAGCCATTTGTTTTTATTATGGTGAAATAGCTTGATTTAGTTTTTATTGTGCATGAGTATGACATGGCTAGATGGAGTAGTTTTGCAGACATTTTGATGCCAAATTTGATGGTAAATGACTGGAATCCTGGTTCTTAGCTGATTAGAAATGGCTGAAAAAGCTTGTCCACGAAAGAAAACCGTAATTTTTCTTGCAGTTGGTGGATCCAAATCCAGCTGTTAGTGGAAATGAATATCAATGTCCCTCTTAACGTACAAACAAACACCCCTTGTGGATACGGTCACTTACACTCCAACCATTAAGCATGCACTCCTCAAATGTGTCCATTTATTCACTGAACCTCCCACCATCACATCACTTTTCAGTATTTCTTCAATTCATTGAATCTCAATCATACAACTACAGAGGCTAACATGTATATTTTAAAAACATCAAGTATGCTCTAATGTTTCTTCTTTAGTACAAATCTTTAAATAACTAAATAATATATGTGAGGAATAAATCCAAACCGCACACACGTACGCACACACATATGAGAGGTGCTGATCTTGATTTATTAGTTTGTCCTAGCTCTGTTTTGATCCTTATTTTACTGTACGAGGTTAAACATTATTTAACAACAATGGGCAGTGAATTTATTCAGATTAACGAAGCAGCAATCACTGCTAGGAAAGAGAAGACAGTCTCAATCGGTACAATTACGCTTAATTTTTTCTGCAATTGAGATCTGATACTTCACATGTTCTTAACATAATTTTCGTCTTATCTTACATTATCAAACTCACATCAACATAAACAACTCTATAATAAATCATATTTGAGCATTAGGTTTAGGAATCGATCATATAAAGTTTACCCATACTTATAATCATATTTCTGGTACAGAGCTCCTTTTTCCTTCAACTAGATCTTGTGTAGGCAGAAATCTAGATATTATGTAAGTATTCTGGTATGTGTTAATAGTGCGTGTGTGAAGTTGATTTTTTTGAATGAAGATTGATCCAGTGGAAGGAGAGTAAGGCGAGAAATTACAGTAGTATGGACCAGATCTGAATATATTACAAATTACATATGGAGGAATTGATGGAAGGTGTGAAATATTGTAAAAGTGATGGACAGAGAGACAGCGTTAATGAAGCAAGGGGAAACACTCACGATTGGTAGCTGAAGGAAGCACTATGTAATGAAGAACAATGAATAAATCAGAGAAACTGCGGAAGAAAAGAAGGAGAGAGTCCCTAAAAAGTTGGGGGTGTCCGTGATGGTTGTCGTGGAGAGTGATATTGTTTCTGCAAAGAGGGCAAGTAGAATGGTCGTGGAACCAGGGAGCAATACAATGAAGGTGAAAACGGTGGTGGCATCCCGGTAAGGTCCGTATCTTCTTCCCTCCATCAGAGATTTCACACAGACACACTGCACAACAATCTCCTTCACTCTTCTTTCCTCCATCACCATAATTTCTGCTATACACTTTATTGCTTCGGATTTTCAAAACAATTGCAAAGGCTGTAACAGTGAGTATGAAGACCAGTGTGGTGACCATGTTTCCTCTTCTCTTTTCTTTTCTTTTCTTTTCTTCTCTTTTCTTCTTCTTCCTGGAATTTATTGATAGCCACTCAGACACCAGCGCCTGCAATGCATGCATGCCGGCTTTCAATAATGAGTTCCTTTGTCTTAGTGTCATTGGCCTAATGTAATCCGCTTTTTTTTTTTTTTTTTTTTTTTTTTTTTTTTTTTTTTTTTTTTTTTTTTTTTTTACAATATTGGTGTTAGAAATCAGAAAACAAAAATCAAAATCTCATTTAAATTTGCTTCAATTAAATTTTAATTAAAATTTTCGATTACATCTTTGTGAAAAATTTGGACTCCTATTAAATATATTTTATTTTCATCTAATTATTTTACCTTCTTTCTTTAATCTTCTCCAACTCACCAAAATGAAACTAATCACCATGCAATCAATATGGAGCAGTTATAGATATCGTATTATTAATTTACTGCATTAGTGGTTGTGGAAAGATAGTACAGAAATAAATTTAAAAAAAGAAAGTTAGAAAAGCAGATAACCAGCCAAACCCCTTTTGTGTTTTAAATAATGTTATTTTGAAAGCGAAGTGCATGAATTAGAAAATATGCGAGGCCCAAAATGGATGGGTTTGGAGGGACGCGAAGGTGAAGCCCAACGAGGAAGCCCAACCCAGAGTATCAGAGTGATTGACATTTCACAATTTACATGTATTCTTGGTACTACTATCTTAACCGATTGGTTCCATTATCCTATTTTTCAATTTGTGGTGTGCGAGCGAACAAGCTTCTTTCAAAGCTGCTTCTTCTTCTGCTTCTTCCTCCGAGAAAAGGAGAGGAGATGCACTTTACGCTTCCCTGAATTGCACGCACTCTCTGAGCTTCCATGCCTTTGTTTGGTAACTTTACGTTTCTTCCTAATCTACGCGATTCATAGGATGGTTAAATGTTGTTAATTTGGGTTCTGTTGCGTTTTGAGCAGAGATTACGAATGCGCAACTATCCTTCCGTTATTCTCTGACGTTGAAGGCCCCAATGCCGTACCATGCGCCCAGAGGGTCCTGGATTTGCTTGGACAACCTTAGAAACAGAAAGGAGGCTAAGCTGAATGTGATTAAGGCTGTTGCCACCTTCGAACCTAACACTGTCGCTGCAAAACCACACTCCAACCACTTGGATGTAGTTCCTCTAACCCCTCCTTCCTTTGACCTTCAATTTTCCGACCAAGATACACAACAACCTCAACCCGATGACAGGGAGCAGTTGAGAAGAATGAGGATATCCAAAGCTAATAAAGGAAACACGCCCTGGAATAAAGGAAGAAAGCACTCTCCTGGTATGCTACCCTACTTTCTTTTCTTTGCTTTCATTCTCTTCTTCATTCCATCTCATTCTCAATTATGTGTCACCTCCAGAGACTTTGCGCAAAATCAAAGAAAGAACAAGGCTCGCGATGCAGAACCCTAAGGTGATGTCATGTAAGAATATTCTTATGTCTTTGTTCAACTAACATTTTTCATATTAATTAATAACACAACATCCAATCCATCTTAATTCTCTTCACCTCGAATGCCTCACTATTTCAAAGCAAAGCACACGATATCTCATGTTCCTAATTTTTTAGCCTCTCTCTGCTTCGCCTAACTGTTTCTTAGAGTCCCATAAAATAATCTATCATGATTAATCAGTAGTAAATTTAGATGTGAAATGATATTTTGAATATTTGCTCATGTAACATTTGTGTATTGATTTCCTTAATAACATTTGGTAATGCAGATAAAAATGAAGCTCAGTAATCTTGGCCACTCTCAAACGTAAGCATATGCCTAATGCCTTTCCACTTTGGTTGCTGTTACCAGTAAATACTGCTTCTCATGTTGGTCAAAATGAATGCTGCTCTGCTTCTTTGTTATTAATAATATCTGCCTTCTTCATTGATTGCACAGCACAGAAACAAGAATGAAGATTGGTGCTGGAGTGAGAAGGCGATGGGAAGAGAGGCGTGAAAAGAAGAAGGCAGTGGAGTCTTGCTGCTTTGAGTGGAAAAATTTAATTGCAGAAGCTTCTAGAAAAGGCTTTGTTGGTCAGGAAGAGCTGCAGTGGAATTCTTATGAAACCTTGGATGAACAGCTGAAGCAGCAGTGGTTGATGAGTGTTGACCAAAGGAAACAAATGATAAAGACATCAGGTGGCAAAAGAGCACCCAAGTCCCCTGAGCAGAGAAGGAAAATTGCAGAAGCCATTAGTGCAAAATGGGCTGATCCTGTAAGTCTGTATGCTAAATACATTGAGGTTGGGTAAATAATTGCTATACTGCCACGAAATGTTCCCTAGATCTTTCACGTATCTTTCGCGCTAGTTGATACACATAAAAAGTTTTATGTCATGGACACTAATTTTTGTATGTCTAGCATTTTTGCCATATCTAAAAAGTGGACGTTGATATGTATGTGTTTACTCTATCCTTGATGTGCACTTTGACTTGTATTCTTACGTATGTTTGAATAACTTGTCATCCCAAATGTGGTAGATAAGTCTACTCAAAACTTTGTACCCTAACAAATAATGCTTTGTCAAAGTACTCAGACTGATTTGGGAGCTTCTTTTTTACTTTTTCCCCCTCTAAAAGAGCAATTTATTTCTGTTAAATCAGGAATACCGTCAAAGAGTTTATTCTGCATTGTCCAAGTATCACGGCACGGAAGTTGGAGCTGAAAGGAAAACTAGAAGAAGGCCAAAAGATGATACCCAACCTATCAAGAAGAAACCTACAAAAAAGAGAGATACTGTTACTAGTGCTCATGTTAAGAATGACTCAAAATCCCATAAGACCATCCTGTTGAAAAAAAGTAAATCCCCAGCCTACAAGGATCCTTTGGTGAATTCTAAGCTTGAAATGATAAAGAATATTAGAGCACAGAGAGCTGCTTCGGAAACCACACAAATTCAAGCCATTGAACGAGCAAGGTAAACCCATTTTCTACTAGCAAGGATCAGTGTAGAAGATTATATTATTTCAATAATAAGTAAATAATCCCCCTCCCTCTCCCAAACACACACACAACCTTTTTTTTTTTTTTTAACATTTGGCCTTCTTTTATCCGTGGTCATGGTGGATTCACAAAACATCAAACATTGTCTAATTCTGTTTGGTTGTGGAGATTAGGTCATAGAAATCAAGTTTTGGTTTATTTGATTGCTATCATGTAGTAGTCATCATGTTTAAATTCATGAAATGATATGTTACGCGCAGACTATTGATTGCTGAAGCTGAGAAAGCTGCCAAGGCACTGGAGGTTGCTGCGACAAAGAGTCCTTTTGCACAGTCTTCTTTGATAGAGACCAGAAAGCTTATAGCTGAAGCTATTCAATCACTGGAATCCATTGATACACAAGCTATAACTGACAGTAATGTTCCTTCGGTTGGTTTGAGTGAGGTCAATCAGGAAAAAGAATCAGCATCTGAAGTTCTAGACCAATCAAAGATGGCCCCAGTAAATGGACACACGACATTATCATCAATGGACTACAAGTTCTCTGAAAATTTTCGCAAATTTTCCTTGGAGAAGCCAGTTAATGGTGAACCTGAACGTCTCCTAACCAATGGCTGCCCATCCTTTCCTTTTAGTTTGAATAGTCAGATAAGCGAGTCTAGTCCATCTAATCAACAAAGGGAAGCTGAACAGGATCAGAGAAGTGAATACGAAACAGAGCCTTCTCCAATAGTGATGGGAATTCAGTCCCTTGAAAACGAGACAGTGTCTAGATCACCTATAGTAGTATCTAAAAGATGGGTTCGCGGAAGGCTCGTTGAAGTGGCTGAAGAGAAACAATAAAATGGGTAAAGCTTAGCTCAGTTTTCAAACATTAATACAATGCAATGTCACATTGTTTGTTGCATGTTATATAGATCATAAATGCCACAAATATTTTCTGCTTTAAATAGTGTGATCATTGCTTACTCATTTCACTCTTTGAAATCAAGCAAGAGGTGAGTTGAATCAGCCTCGCAACAGCCGACCACGTGTAGACAGATCGAGGAAGACTAAAATAGCAATCACTAAGGAAAGGGCACACTTCTATTAGGTCACAGGATACTTCTCTTAATCATGTTATTACATTAAACTAAGTTAATCATATGATTGTTTTGTTACCGTACAGCGTATGAGTTGATTCTGTGAGTAATTTATATTGTAGTTTTGTAGCCACCGCAGAGTTGAGCCCAAGCAGTGGCCATTTTCCCCTTAGGCAGGATAATCCATTACACTCGGGATCCCACCCGAATCATTAAGAGTAGGGCAGTGTTGGTTAAGGGTCAACGAAATTTTCTCTTACATTTATTTTTTCAAATTCGCCCTTCAAGTACTGTATGGCAATTGACCAAAACTTCTATAGCTCTGCTCCTTCTCGGTGGTACTGTTTGTAAGGCTTTATAATAAAAGGTTCTTGAAAGATAAAAGTGTTCATTTTTAATCAAACAGATTTTTTATTAAAATCCAGATAGAATAAAAAAATTCAAACAAACTTGAAATAACCAACTTATCTTGGGGAGAAATGTTTCTCCTTATATTTGAGTGTAATTAATATTTTGTTATTTATCTCAATCTGATCATCAAACTGTTACATGAGAAATTGTTAAATATGCATTACCTGTTTTATGAGCTTCATTCAACAATTAATATGCATGCAATAAATTAATATAGTGAAATGAATTTGAGAAACGAGATGTTTGACTGTGAGAAGCCTTAGAAGTGGCAAACCTCCGACTTTAACAACTATTACATCACTACTCATCATTCAATCGTGTAATGATAGAGGCTTCCATGCATATATTGACGGACCACGTGGAACGTAAGAATTATTTTTAAGACAAATGTATTTTATTTTCTATATTAATTAAAAGAAAATTAAGAAGTTAAAAATAGATATTACAAATTATGATTTAAAATAAGTAGCATTCATTTTCGTGTTCTTATTAACCTTTTCAAACTCTTTCTCAGTTTCAATCAGTCAAAATTCTAACATACATACAACCATAAATAGTTATACATTTGATAGTATATATTATATATTATTTTATGTAAATTGAATGTTAAAAGATAATAGTTATACTTACCAGTTAAACAGTGAGTATCAAATTTTGCTATACTGAATAAATTCATAATGAATACATTATAAAAGAACAAAATCTTTTTTCTGCATGAATAAATTTATAATAGATAGATTAAAAAAGAAAATAAAATTATCAAATATTCCATTGTCGTCCAGCGGTTAGGATATTTGGCTTTCACCCAGGAGATCCGGGTTCGATTTCCGGCAATGGAAATTTTTAACTTTTCCGTCATTATTGTGGTAGTTGGGCCAGTTGAAGATTAAATTAGTGGAATAAGCAATGGGCTGAGATGGGCCTGGGCGGTAGGAGGTCGTTTTCGTTCACAAGCCACAAGCAAGACGTTATTTTCTTCCTTCCTTCAACTTCCGCAGTAACACTAACACAACAGTCATCGTCCTCCTCCGCTGACCAGTCACCGGCAAGCAGCGATGGAGAGGGATTCATCTTCCGACGAAGAAGACGAGGTCATCCATCAGAAGGAGAGGAATGCGCCTACGTCTCCCTCTTCCTTCCACTTCCAATCCCTCACTTCGCGAATCACTTCCTACTTCAATTTCCCTTTTCAGAAGAGATACCTCTTCGCCATTCTCCCTCTCTTCGCAATCCTTCTCTACTACGTCATCCCAGATTCCCACTCCCTCTTCTCCCTCTCCTCCGTCAACGTCAATCTCCGCCACCATCAACCCGAGGAATCTCAATTGCGCGCCCTTTACCTCTTGCGCCAACAGCAGTTAGGGCTTCTCCACGCTCTCAATTCCACCTCCCAAACTCACACTCTCAAATCCCTTCTCTCCAGTCAAATTTCCCTCAACTCACAGATTCAACAGCTTCTTCTCAGTCCCTACACCCCTGCCACCTCTCTCCATTTTGGGAACGCCGCGTGTGGAACAGTGGATCAGAAGCTGCCAGAAAGGAGGACCATCGAGTGGAAGCCCAAGGCTAATAAATTTTTGGTTGCAGTGTGCGTCTCGGGGCAGATGTCTAACCATCTGATGTGCTTGCAGAAGCACATGTTCTTCGCGGCTCTCCTTAACCGGGTCCTGGTTATTCCCAGCTCCAAGGTGGATTATGAGTACGAGAGAGTATTGGATGTGGAGCACATGAATAAATGCATTGGAGGTAAAGTCAAAGCGGTAATCTCCTTCCAAGAGTTTTCTAGCATGAGGAAGAATGGCAAGCACGAGGGTAAATTCTTGTGTTATTTTTCGCTGCCTCGACCCTGTTGTCTGGACGAGGAGCATTTGAGGAAGTTGAAATCGTTAGGGCTTTTGTCTACGAATAGGCCTGCGGCTGTGTGGGATGAAGATGCGAGGAAGCCCAGGAAGAGGAGCGTGGAAGAGGTTGTGTCAAGGTTTTCACGGGTGGAAAAGGAGGATGTTTTAGCCATTGGGGATGTATTGGATGCTGATGTGGAGGAAGAATGGGTGATGCAAGCAGGTGGTCCACTGGCTCATCGGTGCAAGACTCTGATTCAACCCAACCGTCTCATTTTCCTCACCGCTCAGCGTTTTATCCAAACCTTCCTCGGCAGGAACTTCCTTGCATTGCATTTTCGAAGACACGATTTCTTGAACTTCTGGTACCTACGTCGCCTCGCCTCGCCTCCTTAATCACCATCTATCATGACAGCGCAATTAAGTAAATAATTGCGTGCGATATGATTGTGATTGTGATGTGTGATGATCCGTTTTGTTTCTTGTTTACAGTAATGGTAAAAAACCAAGTTGCTTTTATCCTATTCCTCAAGCAGCAAATTGTATCTTGCGTGTGATTGAAAGAGCCAATGCACCCCTCATTTACCTCTCTACAGACGCCGCAGAGAGTGAAATTCGGCTGCTTCAGTCACTGCTTGTGCGAGAGGGCAGGCACGTGCCACTTGTCAAACGCCCACCTCGGAATTCGGCAGAAAAATGGGACGCTTTGTTGTACAGGCATCATATTGAAGGAGACCCTCAGGTCTGAATACAATGCATTATATGTCAATGTCATTCATTACCTTATTTTTTCCGACCGCTTTTAACATTGGGTCAATATTATTTCTAATTCTATGACTTATTCAGTCATCATGCTGCATCTCTTAGTTGTTTAGTTTGTATCCATGTGTGCAATGTGCGGTGTGCGGCTTGTAAATTCCTCTGCTAAATTGCCTTGTGGGCATTGTTGTTCTTAAGGTGGAAGCTATGTTGGACAAGACTATATGTGCCATGTCTAGCGTGTTCATTGGAGCATCCGGTTCAACTTTCACCCAAGACATTCGACGGCTAAGAAAGGACTGGGGATCCGCATCATTGTGCGATGAGTACCTTTGCCACGGTGAGGAGCCAAATGTTGTAGCGGAGATGGAATGAGAACCTCAAATAACTCTGATCTCACTTTCGGGGACACCTCATCTTTGTCCTGCAAACATTTGACTTAGACTAGGATTTTGTCAATATGTGTTGTCATGTATGATAGTAGAGTTGCCCGTTTCACTTGTAACTTTTACTGGTTTATATATATATATATATATATATATATATATATATATATATATATATATATATATATATATATATATATATATATATATATATATATATATATATATATTTTT
>Ga0214544_1006009_pt1 | contig 22877 bp, 7 predicted proteins | sample CNSS3metaG_FD_160074 | JGI IMG/M metagenome (GOLD analysis project Ga0214544, IMG submission 160074) | Root nodule microbial communities from cowpea collected in UCLA plant growth center, Los Angeles, California, USA - CNSS3 | ecosystem: Host-associated > Plants > Roots > Nodule | place: USA...
CAAATATATATATATATATATATATATATATATATATATATATATATATATTTTTATATATATATATATATATATATATATATATATTTTTTTTTTTTTTTTTTTTTTATTTTTTAATTTTTTATTTTTTTTTTTTTTTTTTTTTTAATTTTTTTTTTTTTTTTTTTGTGGATTTATCTTTATTTTCCTCGTACTTTTTTTTTTCTTTTGTATATTTTCTCTGTTTCACTGAACAGTCTAAGTGGACAACTCTTAATGCACAACTTCATGTGTAATCATGTATAAGCCACGTGAAGTTGGGCCGTCTTTACAAGATCACGCTTGATTGGATGACGGGACATGTATTGTCTCTCAGTTAAAGGCATAACCTTTTTTTTTTATACAATTAATGCACTACCTTTTTGAGTTTAGAGGTGTTAAAAAAACATGATATGCTCATGGAAAGAAAAACAAAAACAGAGGGTCTTAACCATTTAGCAAGCAGTACATAAGAAAAGACTTGATTCCCAGATGATGGCTTCTTACAAAACACCACTTTGTGTTTTTCACAAAGTGATGTCACGTGGTGTAGTGAAGGTCCCAACACTGGCAATTATTAGAGTGTGTTTGTATATACTTAAAAATAATAATTTTAAAAAAATATTTTTAACCTTTGTTAGGAATTTATGAAAAAGCAGTCTAATAAATACGTTAATTTGATCATAGAATGACTGAAGTAAATTAAACCTATAGGAGCTTTCGGGGAGTGGTGAGTCAGCATCCAACAATTGGACATGGATCTCAGTCTATGTCAAAGTGAGCCATAAAGGAAAAAGGAAAAAGGAAGAAAAATAAATAAATGAATGCATTGATTTACTTCAGCATGGGCCACTACCAGTTGACTAAAGGAAAATGAAAGAATAAAGGAAGGGATAAAAATGGTAGAATTCATGTTGGGGTGATAACTAGTAGAGTTTTTAAATAGGAAATAGAGCATCAGGCTCAAGGTAACAACTGTAGTTAATTTCTTAATCAGTGCATTTTCGATGTAGATCTCTTAACAATGTTTTAAAGTTTAAGATGTAGTTTTTAGGTCTTGTAAAAATATTTTATTAGAATATGCTGATAGTCTCAAAATTAAGAACTGTCTTATATAAGACCTCTAATCTTAAAAATAATAAAACATTTTTGCTAATATTAACAACTATATCTCTATAAGACTAATTTTATAGGGAAAATAACTTTCCTAACATTTTAGTGTAACATTGTGAGCTCTTATTAACCATCAACATTTACTTGTCTTATTTTTTCTTCATTGTATGTTAGTTGACATTTAATCATATTCGCAAGTAGGTTTTTGAAAAATAAAAGTATTGACAATTACAACAGGCGTTCGTACGGTTGCACGTGGGTTGGACTAACCAGGCTAAATAATCCAACCCAAGTTTTCAAACTTGATCTAATTGAACAAGGTTGAATTTTGTTAGTTCAACAAGTTACACTGGGCTGGATTATGTTAAATCCAATGTACTTGCGTAAGTTATGAGGTTAATACTAGTTGAACTCTTTCTTTTTTTGGTAAGATAGTTTGTTTCTTGTAAGAACTCTGTCTAACTAAACGCAAACTTTTAATCTTTTTACTTTTTAGATTTATTTCAATTTCTTAAAATATAATTTCAAAAAACTTAGAATCATATTATCTGAAACTCGAAAATAGTTTCAGAACTACGTCTGTAAATAGTGAAATATTCTTAAGTTATGCCAAACAATTCGGTGAAGGCTGAGAATATTCCGGTGTACTTTGGAGGCTGTGTTTCATTAAGTCAATGCCAAGATGTGCATGATTCTCTACCACAAAGTATGAAATATTGAAATCAGGCAATACTAATTGCAGCTGAGAATCGTCAAGGGCTGACTAAATATCTTCAAACTGACTTGTTATTTATTGCACCTTACGGAATGACAGATGTTGAACAAAATTAGCCCAATTCAGAATAAATTTTACCAAAGTACAACTGTGATCTTAAGAATCCCGCCTGTCATCGAAGCTCCACCCAGCATAGATGGGCAGGCAGAAGAGCTTGGCAACACTTTAATTCAATAGGTGAGTTAAGTTTGAATTAAAAGTTTTAAAAAAAGAACTTAGCAAAAAGGCAGAAAAGAAAATCAGTTCTTCTAAACGATTGACATGTACATATAATGCAGCGGTAATTTTGTTAGTGACAAGATCGTTGTTGTTTATAGATAGGATGATATATGTGTACACAAACAAGTCATGGGTTATACACGACATTTGTGGTAGTCCCCCCTATCGCTCCTTTCTTAAGCCATCTGTCTTATTTAAGAGACAGAATAGTGGCCTTGTGGGGGCGGAAGAGACAGGGAAGAGGGGGCAGGGGTAGTTCTACTTGAACTTCTAACTAGTATGCATAGCTCTCCTGGGTCCCTTGGACAAGTAAAGTATTTAATATGTAGTCCATTTCTTGACGGTGATGGTATGGTATCTTTAGGAGTTTGGAATCCATCATTTGTGGAATGAAGAAAATGGGCGAGAAAAGAATGCGTACTTTTGGAGTCCAGCTGCAAACAAGCAGACCATTCACCTAACTGCATGGGGTCATTTGTACGATCATATTAATGTCGCTCTTAAGCACAGTTCTTATATCAAAATCATACACGTCTAATATACAGTTATTGAAATCATATTTACATATTTATGTGTGAATTGCTGTCTTCGTGATATTGACAGGTGAAAAGTATGCAACAATAAAGAAGAAAAGATTTATCAAACTAAAATATGTAATATATTTCAAAATTCAAATAAACAATTTTATTTTTCATGGCATTAGAAAAATTGATGGCATTAGAAAAATTGTGGTATTAGAAGAACTAATGAAAATAATCTCTTTTCTCCGTTTTTATGTTGTACAAATAAACGTGGTAATATTTCATTCATAGTGAAATATTCTAAGGGTTATTCCCATCTATTCATAAAAGGGCTAGTTGGGCCAACTTGTTCGTATAAAATCCCCGTGCGTAGTTTTGAAACCGGTTCAGAACCGTCGTACGAGGCTATAGAAGATAGCATACGCGCATTCCCGATCTGAGGAGAGAATAGTTGGGCCCGAGGATCATGGTTATTGAAGCTTTAATCAACAGTTTTCTTTCTTTATGTTTTTCTTTGCTTGGTGAGTAAGCTTCATTTAGTCTTAGTTTTAATTAGTTTGGATCACTGGCCAAGTTCTCTTCCCTCATCAATTCAAAATTGCACTTGTATTTTATCTCCATTTTTGTTATATTTTAGTCTAAAATTTACGGGTTGGTTTTAATTTGAGTAGTCAACAAAATGAGGCAAAAAGCTTATCATGTATCTAGATGGTATTGAAGTACTATATGAATCATTCTAGTCTGTAATATTTTGGAATGTGGGGTAAGAATAATAGGGTACAAATTATAACTGAAAATACATTTTCACATTCTGACCCAATACCAAGTACCATTTTTCATCACACTTGCATACATGCTTACGGCTATTTTTATCCATACAAGTGAGTCCTTGTTTTATGTTTTATGTGGAAGCCTTAATCTCAAAATCTGATATACAGGTCACACAATGCCAATTATCTTTAACAGAGAACTTTTCCAAGCTTCCTTTAGTCTTTTCAGACCATGAGTAATGTAATAAAGCAATATGTATCAGTATGAATCGAAAAGGATTATCTTAAGTTTGGGAATTAATTTTCAAGGAGGGGACTTCTGTTTTATGCGCCGCTGTTGTTCTATAATGGGTGTGCTTTTTTTGTACTTTCTAGACGTTTCTTTTGCTTACTTTGATCTACACAATTGCAGAGTCACTAAAATTTTGTGATGCATGTGGATTGTGTTAATGTTCTCAAAATAGCTAATGTGGGTGAAATATATCTGACATTAGTTGATTTTCTGTGCAGATATCAGGAACGGCAATGGTTCTAGATGAAATCATCAATCATGTGCAATCTCTACAGCGTCAAGTGGAGGTCAGGCTCTCAAATTGCTGTGCCTGTTAATTATTATCTATTTGGTTCCCAATCAATTACGAACTGTGTTTAGAGATTTTTTAAACTAATAAAGCATTGGGTTCCTGTAACTGTAATGTAAGCAAGAATTAAGCATTAACAGTGATGCTCCTATTGTTTTGGACTATATGGCTTGTAATCTATTTAAAATTTCCTAATGGGTCGTCTACCTACTATTATTCCCTCATATTGTGGACTTGAGGCATGACACTACAAGATTTGTTCATTGAGCATGCTCAAAAGTTATTATATTCTTGTACTTCGAATAATATTTTGTGTAGTTTAACTTTCATGAATATGATTTTGTTTTCACTGATTTATGCTCTGGTTGCAGATTTTATCAATGAAACTGGCAGCAGTTAACCCAAGAATTGATTTCAGCCTTGACAGCTTATTGCCTACTGATGTGAGTTATAAGTTAATCCAACCTACTCAATTTTATCTTTAGTAAAAAAAAAATTATTTTTTTTATGCGGGAGTAATCTGAAGACCTAACTTATTTAGTTTAAGTAAAAGGCTATATTTGATGGATAATGCATGACCTCTCATTCTGAAACACTTTATTTTACCTTCATGGTAGCCATTGACGCCATAAGCTTTATGCACCCTGTAGGTGAAACGTGCTTGACAAAAATTCGAAATGTTGTTATCATCCTATTCAATTGTCTTTGCTTAATTAATAGTTGTATGAAAACTGACATGATACTCAGTGGGACTCTGAAAGAGATGCTTGTAGACAGTTACAGTTATTTAATCTGTTGGACGTCATGCCAGAGCATCTAGGAAACAGTATGAACATTGCACTTAGCTGCAATGTGCATGTCAGACAAATGATTAAACTTGATTGCCTCAATCCATCCTAGTCATTAATTATAAATCCTTTGACATTTTTTTTGTTAAGGCCTTTGCATCTTAATCCTCAAATCAGGGTCAGGGGTTGCTAGCTCGGTTCATAGAAATGAAAATGACTATTTGAATGTCTTCAGCTAAAGGTGGAGTTGGGCATGTGTGGTTTGGTGCAGTATAATGCTGAGAACTGATAAAAATTAAAATATCCTTTGTAACTTACAGGGGGCATCTCTAATGGATAGTAACATACCTAGCATGATGACACCTCTCATGTGGCCAGAAATCCCAGTCAATGGCAACCGACAGCATTACCAACAACAGTGGCAATTTGATGCATTCCACCAATCGCTATGGGAGAGGGAAGAAGTCAACCACAATTTCATGACTCCGGAAAACTCACTTTTGAGTTATGACTCGTCGGCGAACTCAGGTAGATCAGAATTTTAGCCTCTATTGTTTATTCTCAAAAGCGATGCTTAAAGAATTGTTATGATTCTGTGCATCATGGTTCATGCTGCCATTGTCCATGATTTCATAGATAGATAGGAATGGTTTAGCCTCTATTGTTTAAAGGCATGATGATATGTTGTGATAGATAACTTGAACCTATTATATGAAATTAATGTTTGAAAGGATTTATCCCTGCACCTATTATTTGTAAGTATGAATGCATTACATGAAAGGTAGCTTCGGTCATGCTATTTTATGGTTTTATTTGAAAAGCGATTTCTGTTATTGTTTTATGTAATGATTTCTATTACAGTTTGTTAAATCACCAAATGATACTATTTATAAAGTTTATATTCCAAATTATATGGTTGAGATAATGATGCCATGAAATTTGTACGTAGTGGATTGGTTGAAATTTTCAATTATAAGGTATACATGGTTTACCTTATAATTAATTATATTAAGAATTTGTTTGCATACTTGTTGAGTGTGTATATCCAAAGATAAAGTGCACGCGGAGGTGGTGTGATCTATTGCCCGTTAAAGTATATTTGTTTGGCATTTTTGTTGATATGAAATTGTATTTATTTATTACCCAAAAGTGAAGTTGGGTGCATGATTAAAGTTTATGTAATTTGAGTTCATTAGGTTTACTCAAAGCATTAACACATAAGTTTGATTTCGGTAATTGTATTACCGAGTTCAACGGGCTGAACTATGCTGATTGATTAGCATGAAATGATCAAGTGTCAACAGAGTAATAAACTTAGACTTTGTATTGGTAATAAATGAGAAGACCCTTCTATCATTACATAAATTAGTAGAGATCAGTAAAAATGCTGACAAGTCTTCTTGAGGGTTGGAAACAGGCTGTTATTGAATTTGATGAGATTGAGTATGATTCCAAAATTCCATGTCATTCTCGTCCAAAACAATAATGCTAAGAAGTTCGTGAAATCAGTTAAGAATTCTTTATTATAAGGTTTACATGGTTTATGGAGTTAATTCAAATAAGCAATACAAAAAGTACATAGTTCTTTTGAAGTTTTTTTACCATAAAATTGTGTGTATTTAACCTGAAATTGAAACTGTTACAGCATCTCTGCACTCAAATCAATTGAAGATGGAGCTTTGAAAGCGTACAGAAGTCGTACCAGTGGCTATTAGCTTATTAGTGTATATATCAAATATAGTATTCGCAGTTAGCAGTGATTTGACCGATCTGAACGTTTAGCAGGATTCCCATGTCTTCTATTTGTCAGAGGGGGTTGGAAACTGGATTTTCTTTACCCAGAAATGAAGATGAATTGGCATGCTATTACTATGTATACTAACTATAGGGGTTATTCAATCCATGAGGTGATTGATTCATGATTGTAAAATCATAGAACGGACTGTTATTGAACTATCAGTGGAGTGAGTTGCTTTGTTCATTAAATGCTACTTAGATGATTGGCTCTTTATGAGGAATTTCCTGAGCAAGTTACTTTAATTCTGAATTACATGCAATATTTTCTTTCTCTTACATTTTTTCTTTTCCCATGCAAATCAGAAAGTATTAATTAATAGCAGCAGCAGTGCAGCCAGTTTATATTGTTGTCTTACATTGGACTCTCTCAATTCTGTTGTGAGACATTGTTTTGTTCATTAGACAGGAGAGACATTAAAATATTTAATTGCAAAATAGGCGAGGTTTATGAAGTATTGAATGGTTGAATTTCATATTGAAACAAAAATGCCTTGAAAAGCACTTGTTAAAGCTATATTTTTTGACAGGGTAATATAAATAGAAGAGGGGTAATCCTCCTCTTATAAGAGTAAAAACTGTACCTTTTTTTAGTTGGTGGAGTTTACTCTTTATACGGAATGGGTAGTCCTTAAGTTGTAAGAACCTATACTATTTATTTTTTGAAGTTGTGATAACATCTTATGCTTTTATTAATTACTTTATGGAAATGCAACTTGTTTAAATAGGTTGTTTGTTACTTTGTCTCACCTATTCCAGTTTTACTTAGTCATTAGTCGTGTTTGTTTGTAATTGTCCTTAGATCTATCATTACAAGTGAGGATTATTCTCATGAATGATTATTGTTCTAGTTCTAGTATTGTCGCCATAGACCAGGCCATTTAGTGGTGGATCTTGCCAAAAAATATTGGAGAGGCCAAAATAATATAATTTTGAGATGACTAGATTCGATCATTAATATAATGCTTTAAAAAAAGGAATTCTCTAACTGAATTGAAAATTAGTCTAATGGTTCAAAATATGTGAAGAAATAGAGTTTATCTTCTTTTCATCAATAGTTTCTTTTTTATCACTTTTAACAAATGAATTTATTCTTTTATTCTTTATCAATATACTTTTCTTTTGTGAATAACATTAAAAAATAGTTTATCATAATATTTTTTTTATAATTGAGACACATAATTATTAAAATAAAAATATATTATAATCAAGTCATAATTAAAAATCGGTTATGAAAAAAACACATAATACATTATTTATTTTTCTTCTATATTCATAAAAAAATGAATATACAAAAAAGCTCATGAGATAAAAAAATAATGTTTTTTATTATTCAGACAAGAGACAAGAAAGGAATGCGATAAATGAGAAATAAGAGCAAAAATAATGAGTTTGTTTCTAACTTTTTTTTTTCAAGAAGAGAAAGAAAACATATAAGAGTAAGAAATGATTACAATATTAGAGTGAGAAATTATTACAATTTGTGAAGAACTAAAAAGATAATGAGAAAGAAAATAAAATTTATCTTAAAAAATATTTGGTTTAATTACTCTTTTGATTCATGTTTTAGTTTAAAAATGTTAAATTGGTCCTTCAATTTTTTTAGTTTTAATTTGGTCCCAATTATTGAAAAATTGATACAATTTGATCTTTTACGATTAATTCCGTTAAATTTTTTAAAATAGCTCAATGACTTTTTTATTAAAATTGAAACTCTTAATATGAATGGTTTGCTTTGTTGGTGTAATTAACATTATTGTAGGATCAATTTTTAACAAAAAGAGGGACCAAAAAGAAATTGAGCCTAAATATTTTTATTCTTTATTATATTTAATTTTATGTTTTATTATCTATTAACACTAAATGTTGTGCTTTATAAAATAAATGAAAAAAATACACAATTTAATTTTCATCAATTTTTAAAATAAAATATCTACAATTTAATAAATTTTAAATATATATATATACATATATATATATATATATATATATATATATATATATATATATATATATTATAAATTAAAAAAAATTGGGGGGCCGGGGCCCCTCCCTACCCCCATTAAAATCCGCCACTGAGGCCATTTGTTCTTGTCTAAAGCAGTGGGTTAATTTTTATTCTACAAACTATACTGTGTTACCTAACTGTCAAATTTCTATTTTATTTGATATGGATAATGATATTTTAATTTACTTTTTTTAACCTACTGTTTTAATTATTTTTAAATCATCACATCATATCGCTAAAAAATTCAAAATAGATGATTTAAAAATGATAAAAATGATAGATTAAAAGTAAGTAAAAAAATGGATTAAAATATTATTATCTATATGATAAACTTGACATGATAAAAAAATGGATTAGAAAAGTATAATATCAGTGTAGCTTTAATATGACATGATATAAAAGAAATTTACATGTTTAAAAATATTGTACTTTATTTCCTTCATCATTCCTCTAATACTATTTCAGTTACTAATTATTTAGTGCTATGATATTTTTTTTTTTATATAGTATATTAAAGGTGATGAAAAAAAAAGCAGATTAAATTTAGGTTGCAATGTTTGATCTAGAAAGAAATAAATTATATCATTTTGGGTATATGATGTATTTCAATTTTCTTTGAGAACAGTTACAACCCAAATCTCAAAGAATACCATGTTCATTAATCCTTGAGTTAGATAAATAAAACTACTATTTCATGAGTGAAAGAGCAGGAAAATACATGCTTTCAAAATGATATGTTTCATTTTTCTTATTTCTCCATTAAATAAACATTTTAAAATAGATAATAACAAAATGACATGGAATCTAAAATTTGAAAAATATCATAATTTTAAGAAAAAAGATATCTTAACTATCAGTCATATAATTTTCTTAAATAAATACATAACATAGTATTACTGTTTTACTTGGCTTCATGTCCCAAAGACGACATAAAACCCTGATTAGTTTTCAAATATTATAAGAATGAGTCTAATAATATTTTTAGGCATTTGTTTCCTTCCACTTTTATTTCTTTTGCTTATGTTTATCAAAAAGTAAATAAATAAATGTAAATTACATAAGATTTATTTTACAAAATTAGATTAGACTCAAAATTCATTTTTTAAAAATGTTTAATTTTAAGACTTAAAATTGTAAGAGTTAGCCTTTGATTCATCATGAAATTGAATACATATCTCTTACCTTTTCTACAAAACATAAATAAATTTTATTTACATTCGAGATAAAGTTAATATACAAATTATGAAAAAAATAGAAATAAAAAATATGTATTCATCAAATAGCCTTCGACCTAGAGATTGGCAAATAAATTCGTTCTCGTGGGTATTGCTTGAACCCGTCCCCGTTTTGATGGAGAATCCCCGCATTGACTCGGTATGGGCATGGGTATGGAGAATCCCTGATTTTTTCGATTGGGGATGGGGATGTATATATCCCCGACATAATACCCATCCCCGCCATATCTCCATCATCGTTTAAATTATTAAAATATTCACAGTTAAATAAATAACCCTATATATATATATATATATATATATATATATTTTCTATTTTTTATTTCTTTTAATTATTTGGTTTGTTATGAAACTCATTCGCATCTCCAATATATTTCTTTTATCTTATCATAACATTTATGTAATTATGTTAAAATGATGTATGTCAATTAAAAAAAAAATATTTCTAACATTTAAATATTTCTATTATTTTTTAATATTTTTATTTACTGTATATTTTCCTTTCACATGAGAATATTTAATACTCTCAATTTAAGTGTTTAATAGCATAAACCTTTCATTTACTAGGTAATATAAAAAAAAATATTTTTTTACTTATTATTATTAATTTTTGTTTCATTTGAAGAACTTTTTTGTTTCGCTAAAATAATTTTTGTTATTTTTCAACTATTGAGTATATATGTTGGTATTTGAAAAATTTTCTTAGGCCTCTAAGATATTTTTCATCTTATCATGCCCTTAATTATACATTTGTTTTCATTTGTGTGATTCTTTCAATAGCAAAATGTTTATAAGACATACATTTGTTAATTTTTTAATATTTTTATTTTTTGTTTATTTTCATCATGTAGAATATTATTTCGATATATTTTATCTAATTATTTTTTATTTTCTAACTCATTACAATCATACTTTAATTTGTTCACTATAAATAATTTTTATTTATTACAATATAAAAATTTAATGTAATTGTCATGAATATCTTTTTATCACCATCCAACATATATTAGAGTTCAAAAGATACAAGATCTATGTTAAAATTGTATTATTATGTTTATTATTTGTTCTTTACGTTATTTTGATCAAGTGATGTATTATAATTTTGATTAGTGCATAAAAAAAGATTCATTATAATTTAAAAAATTGAAGTAAACAAACATTTAAAATATACTTTAATTTGAATATATTTTTTTCTTTTATATATTTTTTAAAATATTTTTAAATTTTATCAACTAATTTTCATTAATGTTTACAAATTTAATAAATGTTTTGGTTCTTATGAAATTTTATTTGGTATTCTAATCTAAAATGTAAACAATTATAATTTATTTCAAAGTATTTGATATCGAAAAAACAATCATTCTCATAATATTGAATATTTGATAATATTATGTTTCCTTTACCATAATTTTTTATTATTTTATAAAAATTAATTAAAATTAATATTAAAGTAGTAAGAAAACGGATACGGTTACGAATACGAGATTATACCCGTTACCCAGTGGAGATAGAACAAAAGTTTGATATCATTGGATTTAAGTATGGAGATGAATTTTTGTTATGAAAATAAGTATGAGATAGCGAAATCTGCCCCGCTTTGCGTAACAGGACTCTAGAATATCATTCCCTAGCATATCATAAGATGAGTCGAGGAGAAATGTAGTATTGATATTGTTGTCAAACACTCTGAAGTTTGAGAAAAATAAAATATATACAAGTGCTTCAAGGCATCTGCAAACCTTCCACACTTATCGTTGCATAGATGAATTAAGCCATCCTACAAAATGTGAGTAGCATCCTCTTGTTATTTTCTCTTCCTTATTATATCAATTTTATTCAGTAAAATGATTTTGCTTTATGCATGTTTATGTTGTTCATCTTAGCTAGTTTTTGTGCTTATATTGAATCTGGAATAAGTCCCCAAAAGGACTTTCAAACAAACGAGAAAAGAAAACCATGGTATTGATAGCTTAGTAACTGTTCGACGAAATGCTTGAACCAGGTGTTTCCTTACCGCACCTTTCTCACTTGACGAATCTATAACTCGGTTCTTCATTGTTTTTAAGTTTAGAATTTAGAGAATATCCTTCCGCGTTCACGCAACAAAAAAACGTTCAAATTAAGTTTTTTTTTTTCTGCTTTTGGGGTCTTGGAAAAAGAAGGAAATGGTTGGTTGGCTGTACTGTATTGCAGCCATGAGAGTCGTAGCAGCAGTAGTAGGGTGACTGGAAGATAACCTAGCTCATGCTTTTTTATCATTGGCAAAAATTCAAACAGAAGATTTATAAAATGCGAAATTAGATAAAAAGGGGAGGAGAGCCGTTTGAAAAGAGGACATCTTCCTAGCACGGGCATCAGACTTTGAGAATACACTTGATAACACAATAAAAGGCAAAAAGGGAGGAGAAAAAAAAAAAAGAGGGGAGAAGAAAAGGAGAGCAACGGTGATCGGGGACAGCAAAGGAACCATCGAGTGAAGGAGGAAGCCAAAACAAGGCAAGGAGGCTACAACGGGTAAGCGTCCATACTTGAATACTTTGGTATTTTGGTTTGTTCATTATGAAAATGTGCTAGAGCCTTAGAGTGATATGTGAAAACGAAACATCTTGTTTACTCCCCTCCAATGTCTCCACACCATTGTCCCTTTTATATCTGTAAGTGTGTTATTCAATTCCTGCTCAAAGCATAAAAAAAAAGAAAACAGAACCAAACTCCTCACCCACGATCTCTGTCGCCACCATCAACATCATATACACATAAAACCCAAACCAGTTTCATCCACCGCCCATTATCCTCTCTGTTTCACCATCATTCATCACCGCCAACTCCTCCATCACCGCACATACACATCACGTTTTCTGCAAACACAAACAGAAACTAAATCACAAATTCAATCCCTCTCAACAGATTCATCTCCTCGCCGATTTCTCCATCACTAGCTAACCTTCCGGTACTTTCACCTTCATCTCATACCTGCGTAAAAACAAATGAGCCAAAACCTGTCTCGAATTTCATCCAACACAGGACAGTAAAACAGAGAGGAAAGAAAAATCGCCGGCGGCAATGCCGCCGGCGAGTCTGGGTTCGAACCGGCTGGGTGTTGGGGGCGCGAGAAGAGGTTCGATAAGTTGGAGCACCGCGGAGGCCGGCGACGGTGCTAATCGCTACCAGAAGCGTCGCCGGCGGCTCTGACGGACCGGGAAGCATGCACGTCGTGACCTTGAGGCTACAGTGGTGGCTCGCGCATTGAAGAAGACGAGAACGAAGGAGCACTCGCGAAACGAGTGCTGGCATGTCCGTCGACGGTGGCCGCCGTCGTCGCCGGCGTTGAGCAGGTGCGTGACGCAAGGCTAGGGGTTGTTGTGCTGCGTTGAAGATGATGGTTGGGAAAAGAAAGATGCGTGAAGAGAATTTAGGTTTTAGGGTTCTTTTTTGAAAGAAGATGGGCTGAGACGCTTTTGCACTGCGCACCCCGCTTTCGATCTTCGCACCCCTGTCGATTTGTGTTTTTGGATCTATATGGGTTCCACATGCCACATCTGAGCCCACCTCTCATGCACCACTTCCTTTTATTCTGCACCGCTATATACGGACTGTGTTAGTTATTCGTGGCATCCCTCAATTTGTTACATACACCACACGCCCTATTTTTGGGCTGGACAATCATTTACTTAATAATCATGATTGTTAACCGCGCAATCCATATGTTGTGCACTTTCACACTTATTACACACCTGACGATATTTGCTCTCTGCACCACCATTTTTACTAACCTCACAGCCTATTTGTATTTATCTCCTATTTTGGGTTCTTTTTCTTTATTTTACTTCATGCACCTCCCACTAATTACTTTACACCCTCATATTTTGTTTTTCACTTTTATTCTTCTTAAATAAATTTCACCTTTTTTATAAAAATATTTGAAAATTATAAAAAGTACAAAAAATAGAAAAAATTTAAAAAATTAAAAAAATGTTCTCTTTCACTTTATTGTATGTGTCTTGTTGTTTGTACCGTGTGAATCTCATTTTTAAAAATATCAAAAATAATTTTCTTTGTCTTTTGGTATTTTTGTCTAACCGCCCACGTCATGTGGTATGTATTTTCAAGTAATTAAAAAATACCAAAAAATAGTATAAAATTTTCAAAATATAAAAATATCAACATTTTCAAACAAACAAAACAAACTTTTAAAGAACTACGTAACCCTGATTTCTTATTTTTTAATGAAAAAAAAAACAAAAAATATATTTTTGTTTCTTTTTAGTATTTTTCGTCTTATTAATTTTGGGAAAATTTAACATTTTGAAAACCACAATAACTTGCATGTTTAATTAAAGGCACGTTCTGGGACGGGCGTTATAGGATGCTAATATCTTTCCCTACGTGTAACCGACTCTCGGACTTAAAATTTGGTTTTTTTTTTTTATTTATCTTTATGTTTTCCATAGTTCTCCAGAAATAACTATGGTGGTGACTTCAAATCTCTTTTTTAAACTCATTTTCATTTTTGTTTCATCGCGATCCCGGTTGTGACAAGGTTAATAAGTTATTTCCTATTTTAGATATCCACAATTATACTTCTTCTTGTCCGATTTAAAATTTTTTAGGTTTAATTGTTTTTTTTTTCATGTTTCCGTTTAAATATGAATGGTATTTTAGTTTTTTAAGTTTTCATATAGTTTTTGATTTTGAAAATTAATTTTTTTTAATTGGATTAAAGATTTTTCATTAAAGTTAATACTAGAAGTATGTTAATTATATCTGAGTAAATTTTTTTCAAAAAATTGAAATTATCTTAATCTTTCAAATCTCAAGATTATATCGACACTAAAAGAACTGAAGAAACAACATCATATATTATTGAACAAGAAAGATTAATTAAGTTTTTTTTAGTATCTTCATAGACTGTATTTGCTTTGTGCACTTCTCCAATGTCTCTCCGGTCAAGTTGCATACGCTACCCATTGTGTCCAATTAAGGGATATTGTGCCTCCGGAAAGAAATTCTTCGTATCAGTTATTTTAAAATTCTGTAGTAGCGTGAATGGTGAGTGGGAAAAAGAGTTTTCTATTTTCTTATATAAACCCAAATCCTCTATCATTTCTAGGGGTTTGGAGGTCTCAAGCAGAGAAATTGGAAATCAAGAGAGCGAAGGTTAGACTGAGGAAGAATCCGGAAATCCAAGAAGAAGCAGGCAAAGGCAGAGAAAAAAATCTTGCTACTTGCTACGGAGGTGTTTACTCTTCCATGGTTTTTTACTAATGCTCTACTATTAGTGGCTTGTGTTTGTCATGTGCGTCTCTAACTCTGAATTAATTCCTTTGCTTTCGATTAGGCTTTTTGAATATATCATATGTCTGATTGATCCTTATTTTTACTGGTACGTTGCTTTAGTTCTTCCATTTGTGCCAATTCATATTCTCATATAATGAATCCAGAAACGAAGAACAAATAGAACTGATAGCGGAGAGTCAGGTAGAAGAAGACAAGAAACTAAATTAGTTAAGATACAAAATTTCCCTTCTTGTGTTAGAAGCACAATTGCAAATGATACATAGAACCCAAACCAGTGGAGTCACTCATGTTCTCTATAATTTCATTTATGTTCTACACCTAATTCAGAAAAACCAGAAATAAATCCTTCTACATTCAGCCAGCTTCGTCATTTATCCTCACCATCTTCAATCATTCTTCTGTTTAATTTTTCACAACCAAACACTACAATCAGAAAAATCCAATTGAAGAGGATGTAGAAGAATGTGTGGAGAAAGAGGAGCAATGGCATACTAGTAATATTTCTGGCCAACGTCGCACCTGATAGTTGCGCCGGTGGTGGCATCGAGGCTTCGATTGAAGGGAGACCGGTGAAGTTCGCGATGCTGGTGGCTCGCCGGTGGTAGTCTTGATTAGGCTTAGGGTGCATAGCACCGAGCGACGACTATGCCTCCTATCGACCTCCCGTATGGAAGTCGTTCAACGATACAAGGGCAGAGTCGTCACTAGCAATGCCACCGGTGAGTTGGTTGAGCGAGGGAAGCCAAGGCTGGCGGTGACTGGCGTTCTGCAGAAGAGGATAAAGAAGTGGAGAGTGAATCCACGCGGTAACGCTGACACCGGTGATGTCATTGCTACCGGCGGTGGCTTTTGCACAACAGCGACGTGGCCCTGACGGCGACGGCACATCCATGCGATAGGTTGATTTGGATGAAGGCTAGGGTTGGTGCGTTCTGCAGAAATGTGGAAGATGAAGCATCTAGTAATAACACTACTTGAGCTCCTATAAGCATTGATTTGTAGCAAGATGGCAGATTGAGTAACATTTACTTGGTGAAAATTTTCATTTCCTTTTTAGTTTTGATCTCAAATTTAAATGTTGAAATGGATTAACGCACATCATAATTGGTTTGTAAGAAGATGTCTATTTCACCTATTGATTAAGCTGATTAAGCATAGAATCGAGATGGTAGTTCGTTTTTTCTAAGCTGAGTCTGAGACCATTTCTATGTCATGAGAATTTAATTTGTTAATTTTAAGCACATATAATTGATTTGGTAAGAAAATATTTAAGGTTGGATCCTCTCTTACCCTGTTGATGTGTCTGCTAATAATACTGAGTTAGCTCCAATGATGATCTCTTTTCAACTATGACATGCTCGGTTAGGACATGCTTCATCAAAAATTGTTCAACATGTTATGAGAAAATGTAATATACCATGTACTCATAAACAATACTTTTGTGAATCTTGGGTTGTAGCTAAGTTAAATCAGTTGCCTTTTTATACTTCCATCACTGAATATAGGTGTTCTCTTGAACTTGTGTGCATTGATTTGTGGGGGACCCTCTCCAGTTCCTCCAACTAATGGTTATATTTATTGTAATAAATACTTTGCCCACATATGTGCTTCATAATAGCAATCCCTATGAAACTCTTTAATCGCAAACCTGATTATAGTTTCTTCAAAAAAGTTTGTTGCACCTTTTAACCTCTAGTAAGGACGTATAACAAAAATAAATTTGCTTTCAGATCATCTGTGTGTTTATTTCTTGGATACACTTCTCAACACAAAGACTATGTTTGTCTCTTACCATCTGGAAAAATATATTTGATTGGGTAACCTTAAATATTTAATTTGTTAATTTTCAGCACATATAATTGATTGGGTTATAATTGTCTTTTACTTTTGTTTTTACTAAATCCTTTTCAAGTAAACTAATATAGTTGAAGCACAGCAATTCTAGTTAGGACTTTGAGTCATGTAATTTACTTTATGGCTGTGATAGTAAGTGTACAAAGTTGCTCGTGTTTATAAATTTTGCGTTGTCCAAGCAAATGGGGGTGGACTGGTAGAGCTTTTTTGAACATTCTTGTGATCTTTTGGGGGAACTTGAATATTTTCCACTGTTTTCTTGCAAGAAATATGCTATCATCTGCCATTACCTTTATTTTATTAAACTTTGTTAAATATTTTTATTTACGTATTTTGTAGGTCCAAATGGCACCAAGATGGAAAGGAAAAGATGCAAAAGCTAAAAAGGACGCAGAAGCAGAGGCGCTCGAGGAACCCATGTCAAAGATTGTATCTGAACTCAAGTCTTCTCTAGTTCAATCAGATACTTGTGGATTTCTCTCTGATAACAGTGTACAGTTAGCAGTGGGAGCAGAGCAACTTGATCTGCTTGATAAAGCATGCTTTGGTCGACCTGTGAGAACAATTGAAAAGGACAAACACTGGTTTCAATTAAGTTTCGAGGAGGCATTCTACCTATGCTATTCCTTGAAATGCCTTAAGATTAATGGCAGTGGTACTGGTCCCCATAATGATGAAGAACTGTGGCATTACATGAAGTCGAAGAAAGATACATTCCCTTGTTTCTACAAGGCTTATTCCCACCTTCGAATGAAAAACTGGGTTGTGAGGTCAGGATCTCAGTACGGTGTAGACTTTGTTATCTATCGCCACCATCCATCTCGGGTCCATTCTGAGTATGGTGTGCTTGTTTTATCAGATGGGGAAGATAAAGATCTGAATGGAAGACTGAGAGTATGGTCTGATGTTCATTGCACAACTCGACTTGTTGGAAGTGTTGCAAAAATCTTATTGGTTCTACATGTCAATAAAGTTGGTAACAACGAGTCTCCATTATGTCTTGCAAACTATACCGTTGAAGAGTGCACAATCACCAGATGGAGTCCAGAGCAGAACCGTGAAAAGATGTAGATCATGCTAGCACTGATAACAGAAACGAGTAATACTGGACACACATGTTTTCAACGCAAGTCTTGCAAACTTTTCACGTCATATTTAGAGCTGAACACAGAACATAAGCTACTCTGAGTAGCTTAGACTGAAGTGGATTTTAATGTTGGCAAATGTTTTTCTCAGCATGTAAAATACTGTCCAATATGATGGAGTAAGAATATTTTTTTATTGTCATTGTTCAAAGGTAATATTGTTATTCAAGCACAACAATATTCAAAGATTCCTTTTTATTCACATTGCTGTCTCATTTTTCTGAAGGTCCTCAAGATGCGGGTATGCAGAACCTAATCCTCGTCTGGCTTGAATCTAATGTTGAGGCAGACTCTGGTGAAACCACTTCATTTTATACTTTGATTTACTTTAACTTTTGGTGCTTTTGTTTTGTGTGATTTTGTTTCTTTTAATTTCAATTGCTCAATTAGTCATATTTAGTATTTATAGTTTTTGGTTGTTCAAATTAAATTTCTTTAAATCTCATTTAGTAATTAATAAAATTACAATGGAAGTATAATATATTACGATTTGTATAGATTAGAAGAAAATCTGTACAATATTAAAATGAAATAAATTGTAATGAAATATATTTTATTATTTTAATTTAAACATTATTTATGTTTTCAAATGTATCTGTACTGTTACATGAAATTTTAGATGAAAGATGGAAAATTATAAGGATTTTGTTTAGACAACTATAAATAAAGAATAAAAAATTAAACACTGATTTAAAGTGTTTTTAAGCCTGGAATAATTTTGTAGGCATATTATAATATCTACGTGCACATTAGATTTGATGTTTGGAATTTCAAAGTTTCTTATTTGATATTTGCAGTCTCATGTCTACGTTTTACACAAGTAAAAATTGAAATTACTTATAAATAATTTTAGTTGACATATAATTATGAATTTACATTAAATACCAAATCAAATATGTACTCTAACTTTCATCCATTCATTTACACGATGAAATTTAGTAACAAAATCGAGTTTAACAAACCCAATTATTTTTTAATGTTAAAATTTCAAAATATTTCTAAAATAATTTTTTAGCAATTTTAAAATCTTCTCTAATACAATTTCAATTATTCTACCAATGTATAGTAAATACGGAGCAATTTAAAGGCAATTGATGACCCCATATTTCAATCCTAAATGTTGGTTTTCTAAAAGGTAATTTTTGACATTAAAGTTTCATCATTGAGAAAACCCCTTATGAATGTACAACAATTTTAAATTGTGGAAAATACTTTTGTAAGTATAAAAGGTTTAATACATCTGAGAAGTATTTTCCAAAAAAAATAGAATAAAGATAGTAAAATTAAAAGATATAAATAATAATTGTCTTACTAAAAATTTGTTTGGTGTTTGAAGTCTCAGAACATTTTATTTGGCGTCTTATATTTATATTTAAGATGTGAAAATTTTTGTTTAAAGTAATTATATTTATGTTAGACATGAAAAGTTAAAATTATTTAAAGCAATTTTAGACGTGACCATCAATTTACATTACACTTGATTCCACGTCCAATTAAATATATATTATTAAAAGGATGTGGAAAATACTAAAGAATAGTAGTAGATAATATCAGTGAAATTTTGATTATTTTATTATTAAAAGGTTGAGTTATATTTGTAAAATTAATTAATTGAGTTTCATTTATAAAAATTATCGCATTGTAAACATACTTCTCTTCTCTTCTTATGTATTCTTTCCAAAATTCTGACCAATTTAAATTCATATGTTAGAAAATATGAGTGAATCATAGGAGTTATGGTGTAGAGAGCAATCATCCTATCTGATTAAAGTCCGAATCAAAATAAGTTTATCTTCTACTTTTTTTTTTCTTGCATCAATTTAGTGATATGCATGCATGTGTGACTAAGAATACTCGCTTGCATGCGACTCTTGTCGGCATATTGTTCAAATAATTGATATGAGATTTTCTTTACGTATATATTTTCTTTACGTAGATAGAACGTCTTGTGAGTGCTCGAGTTAATGGAACTTGGTAGAGAAAGAGCTTAAGGGAAGCTAGTTGGTTTGTTTTTCATTTGTGAGATTGGCCGATTCTTTCGCGGTTCATTGTTTGTTCCAATTTTGGGTTTTATTGTTTGCTCGAGACCCATTCTTCACTTCGTCTATTTTCTATTCATCTTCCACTTATCTACTATACACGAAACGCGAAGTCCACGACGAAGAACGCGAGAGTGAGAACAACACGAGCATCCGCGGCGAGCTCACTAACGACGACGACGGTCACCCGTGGGCCACCGCGGTCGGAGAGCCAGGTTCGTTCCCGTTGTAGGATTTTTTTTCTTTTCTCGTTGTCGTTTGCCCTAATCGTTGATGTTCTTTCTCCTCACAGCGGTGAAGCTAACTAGGTGGCGACGATCACCCTCGGCGGCGTCGCACTCCCACGGCAGCGACGTAACAGGTGCGCTCCCTTCCCTTCCCAATTTATGCTGTGTGTGTGTGGTGCGTTCCCTTTCCAATTGATATTATTTCATTTCCTTTCTTTTGTTTTGTTTGATTATATGTGTGTATTTTCAGCTTCCCTTCGAAATATATGATTTTAGTTTGAACTGCAGTGTATCCTCATTCAATTCCAGGTTGAACAGTAATGAACCAAAATTTTAACAAGTTTATGGCAGATTTGTGTGTAACGGATATGAATAGAATACTTGAAATGTATACTGGATTTGAGGTAATATCGAAATTGGTTGATGTAGGAGGTGGAAATGGACAAAACCTCAAAATGATAATCTCCAAATGCCCTTCAATTAAAGGACTTAATTTTATCTCCCAAAGTGATTGAGAATGCCTGATATATTTAATGTTTTATCATATATATATATATATATATATATATATATATATATCAAAGGGTTAGTATAATGATATAAGTTCAATTCTAAACTTTGTCACATGTTGGAGGACATGTTCCAGAGGGTCACTCCATGACACTTGATGTTGGACTTACTTATGTTGAAGGTGTTTGACCTATTATTGTCTAAGGTATTCCTTTATATGCAATTAAAGAATCACCTTTACACAAAGAAAATGGTTTGCCCTCACCTCATCTCATGATGAGGCAGTTGATAGGAGGCTAATGGGTCTCCCTCGTGCTCAGATGTACCCCTTTAACTCTGCACTCGTGAAAAAAAAATTAAGCATCTAGTATTTATTGGCTGAATAGTTGAAGTTTAGCTGATTGTTACATCAGGAATATTTTTTATTATTGTGTGTCCAGATTTTTCTTGTATTTGAAGCCTGCTTTAAATTATATCTTCTGGCATAGATTATTCACATGGTATTGTATTCTGATCCTCTTCTCAGACCCAATAATAGGTGTGTTGTTCCTTTAAAATGGTTAGATTATTTCAGATTATGTATGATATCATACAAAGGCAAAGATTAATGTTAATTTGGAATTGTTGGATTCTTTTACTTGTAATATTGTGTCTGCTATGTGAAAGATTAAAATATTGAAGAGCAATAATGGGAATAAGGATTGGATCATCAATTTAAATTTATGCCTCGAGTCCTCAATCATTGTAATATAATTTGTATGATTGATTTAAGAAAAAGATATAAAATATTATTTTAATTTTTGAAATTATCAAAAGTCGTGTAACTATATCTTATTATTATGTTTTATAAAATTGTTTTATTAATAAAATATAATCTTAGATATCCATTTGACATGAAATTAGATGTTATTTTATATTCAACCAAGCTTACATTAAGTAAAGAAACTACAAACTCCAAAAGCCATTACTCGTACACTGTCTATTAGTCTGGTGTAGTTTTAGTGCATGGTCTCAAATGGTTAGAGAATTAGATTAATATAGTAAGAGGTACATTTGAACACACCTTGTGCTCCAATTTTTCCAATTACATTTTTTTTCTTTAAAATAATAAGAGTAAGAGAAAATCTTCGAGGAGTAATTTTTGTGAATAAGTGGCTCTGGAAGGTCATTTGTAAGGTGTTGAGAATAGGTCATAGTTGTTGCTGATAGGAAGTAACTCACAGTGATTCAAGAGTCATGCCTCCACTATATTTGTGAATAAACAGAACTTACACATCAACAAACATTCTCACTCTTTCTAATTGTTGTTTGTTTCATTTAAAATATTTGAATATTATATCCTTCAAGATTGAAAAGCTAATTCCATTATATTTCTTTCACTGCTAGATTTTCATAATTCTCATTTCATAATTGAGTTGGAATTAGAGGTGAGTTTTTAACTTATTGAGTTGATATTTTATCTTATTCATGCTTAATTTAAATTTTATTGCTTTACATTAATATGATTGTAGATCAAAACCCATTAGACAGTTAAATAGAAAAATAAAAAAATATTTTTAGAGAATGTAATTAATTAAACTGCATGGTCCTTCATGCATACAAAATGCAACATATAGTATATTTAGTATATAAGATACTTTCATGTACTTTACTACATTTATTTACGACCGATTCAGCATCCAAAATCATTTTATTAAATTAAAATTTGTTTGTATTAGTTACCGAATCAATGATCGAAATTTTGGTTGTTAAATTAGTCTTTAATATTTCAAGGTGACCAAATTTTTAATGACTAATTAGCAAACACAATTTAGGTGATTGTTTAGTCATCAATATGACTAACTATTTTGCAAAAAAGGTTTTTATTACTATTTAATTTCGGTGACTAAAGGTGTTTGTAATTGATTTTATCATTTTCTACTAGTGTTATTACTAGAAAAAAAGATTGTATCTTACTTTATTAACAAATGGTATTATATATA
>Ga0214544_1006011_pt1 | contig 22872 bp, 8 predicted proteins | sample CNSS3metaG_FD_160074 | JGI IMG/M metagenome (GOLD analysis project Ga0214544, IMG submission 160074) | Root nodule microbial communities from cowpea collected in UCLA plant growth center, Los Angeles, California, USA - CNSS3 | ecosystem: Host-associated > Plants > Roots > Nodule | place: USA...
TATATAATAAATTTATAAACAAAAGAGATGGGCCAGCCCGCCCAAAAACGGGACGGGTTATAGTTTTTGGCCCGTTTATTGATGGCAGGCCAACCCAGCCTGACCCGTTTTTGGCGGGCCACTGGCGGGCCGGGCCAAAATGGGCCAGGCTGGCCCGTTTTGACACTCCTAATTTCTAATCTCAAATATTTTGTAGGATTCTAAAAGATTGAACATTATTTCGGATATACATATCTATTATATACATTATTACTTTGCATATATCATTATTGCATCCAAAAAAAAGTGTTTACATATAATTAAATCAAATTAAGTTAAATTGAATCATGTAATATATATTATACATTATTATTAAATAGTAAATAAAAAATGTCAAATATTAATAATTATATTTCTTATATCAAAATTAAAATAGCAAAATACAACTCATAAAATAATAATCCTAAATAATAAAAAATTGGTGTGAGAAGACCACGAGAGAGCATTGAATGTTTTGGAAATGATTAACTGTTGCATGCTGCAGCCAAAAGGTGTGCGACAAGAAATCTGTTGTTATCTTTTCACACTTGAGTATGCTTTGAAAGATGCAAAAGTTACCTAAAACATACAAAAAAAGAGTTTTTCAACAATCCACATATTTGAATCAGTCATAATAAAATACTTTATACTTTAATTTCAATTTTAAAGTATCTTCGGTAATGCATAAAGAAAAAATATCAAAGTACTTATTTGACCAAAAAAGATTATTATAGTCAAATACATACCTTTTCTTGTAAATGAACTGTAATGAAACCATCTTTAAACTTTGCAGCTAGTAAACTTGGTATAGTGAGTGTCCATTGATATATCTATATGTCTGCAAGAGATTTGGTAAAGAAGACGATGTAATAAATATTATAATTATAAATGTAAAATAAATCCAATATTATTAAAGAAATGACAAATGAAGAATTAAATAATTACATTTAAACTTATTAAATATACAAAAGGTACACTTAGTTATAATTAATTACCTTCAATGATAATAAGTAGTCTTAAACAGATGAACAATCCACCAGATTTAAAAATATGTTGAGGAATTAAAAATTTAAATCAAAATTGAAGAATGAAAACGTAGAAAAACAAACAACAAAATCTTAGAGAAGAAGAAAATATCAAAATAAAAATGTAGAAAAAACAAACAACCAAATCTTAGAGAAGAAGAGAATATCATCCAAAGTATGAAACTTACGTACCTTTATTGTCGTCGTCAAAGAGTGAAAGGTTAAAAGATTCAACCTTTACTATGTAGAAGAACGAAAATACGAACGACAAAGTAAATCTGAGAAAAAAACACCAATCAAACAGATAAATGCAACATAGTAAAGTAGATTTGAAAACAAAACATTTATCCAACAAAAAAATAGAACAAAAATAAGTAGATCTCAGACAAGAATATTCGTAAAATAGAAAAAAATAAGATCTGAGAAGATGGTAGAAGAACAACAAAAATTAGAAGTTGTTACCTTATTTTTAGTACGGTGAAGGTCCTAAAAAATCTCAGAGGAAAACATCAACAAAAAAAAAGTATATATGAGAATAACAAATCCATCCAATAGTAGATCTGAGAAAAAACCCTCGACCTAACACATTTTGTCAACATAGAAAAGAAAATCTGAAAAAAATCTACCGAACAAAAATAAGTAGATCTTACAGAAAAGTATCCATGAAAAACAAAAATAATAGAAAACAAAGTAGATCTGAGAAGATGGTAGTAGATGTGAGAAAACAAAAATTAGAAGTTGTTACCTTCTTTTTAATACGATGAAGGTCCTAAAAAATCTTAGAGGAAAACATCAACAAAAAATATATGAGAAGAAAAATTCCATCAAACAATAGATCTGAGAAAAAAACCTCAACCCAACGCATTTTTTCAACAGAGAAAAAAAATCTGAAAAAATTCACCGAACAAAAATAAGTAGATCTTACAGAAAAATATCCACGAAAAACAAAAATAATAGAAAACAAAGTAGATTTGAGAAGATGGTAGAAGAACGGAAAAAAAACAAAATTCTTATTACCTTTTTTGTATTTGTGAAGTTGCTCAAGGCTCTTAGAGCAAAACATCAACCAAAAGAAAGGTAGATCTGAGAAGAAAAAAATTCATCAAACAATATACATGGAAAAAGAAATCTAAGAGCAAATAAACCATTCAAAAGAGAAATAGATCTGAAAGAAAAACATAAATTCAACAAATCTCGTACCAAAAGAAAAGTAGATCTAAAAGAAAAACATTGATCCACCAAAAAAATAAAACAAAAATAAGTAGATATCAGAGAAAAATATGCATCAAACAAAAAAATAATAGAAAGAAACATAAGAAGGTAGAAGAACAACAAAAATGAGAAGTGGTTACCTTTTTTTAAGTCTTGTGAAGGTGCTCAAGAATATAAGAGGAAAAAATGAACCAAAAGAAAAGTAGATCTGAGAAGAACAAATTCATCCAACAGTAGATCTGAGACAAAAACCTCGATACAACAAATAAGATTTGTTAAATATGGTAGAAGAACAAAAAATCGCAGAAAAGTTGTTACGTTTTTTGTGTTCTTCACGTACCTCATGATTCTGAGAGCAAAACATCAATGCAACACAAAAATAAAACAAATACAAAGTATATCTAAGAGCAAAATCGAGATCAAAACTCGAGATCCAGCAGAAAAGAACCAAAAAGATTATTTTTTTAGTAGATCTGAATGTTTGAGTCAGAAAGACAGAGATGAAGTCTCGTAAAACAAATACAAAGTAGATCTAAGAGCAAAATCGAGATCCAGCAGAAAAGAACCAAAAGATTATTTTTTTAGTAGATCTGAATGTTTTAGTTAGAAAGACAGAGATGAAGTCTCGTAAAAAGGTAAGGACGTATGTAAAATGAGAAAGATGGTGTTCTGTGTGAGTGAGAAATAGAGAGATGAAGCTGAAGATTTGGTGTTCGCCATGGTGTGGTGTGTGGGTGATCCAGAGACAAATGAAGAAGCTGAGAGGTTTGAGAAAGAGAGAAGAAGCTCTGAAGAGGTTTGAGAAAGAGAGAAAAGACGATGAAAAGGTTTGAGGAAGAGAGAGAAGAAGATGAAAGGGTGTGAGAAAGAGAGATAAGTTTGAAAGAGTTGATAGTGTGTGGGATACAGAGAGATGAAAATGTTTGTTTTTGACTTATTTTTTAATCTTCAAAATTCTGAGAAGATGACACGTAAACATATTTTCCTGTTGTAGAAAGTAGAAAGAAAATTTTGAATTCAACTGTTTCAGAAATATTAAAATATTGAAAACTTTGCCATTTGTTAGTTCACATTTATATATAGATATAGATACTCTGAAACAAGTTAAATTTAAAAACACTATTATAAATATGAAGAGTCTATAAGTGTAATTAAATAGAATAGTGACTGTTGTAGAAGTTTGAAATAATTTAATTTTTCTGATGCCAGTCCATATAGGAAATAATTTATAAGTTTATATTTTATTACCAGAAATATCCTATTACTAACAAAAAATTATCGATGCAGAAGTCTATTGCAAATTAGTTTTTTTACCGATTACAGACAAATTGAACAAATTGAAATCATAGAATACACCTGTATGTAAATTAAAAATAATGACCCTCTAATATTTCTTTGGTACATCCTAAAAAAAATTGGTGGTAAAAGAACAATAATTTTGAGGCACGTTACTAAGAAATATCCATTGCAAAGTTAGATTTTAGCATTTTTGTTGGTAAATTCGAGATGGCAAAATCATATGGAAAACGTTCATTTGTTGGGAAAGGATTCTTTACCATAGGTAATTTAAAGCAAAATATGGTAATTATATTTTTTTTAATATTTAAAGTGATTTATATTTGTTATAAAAGTTGAGTTTTATTTTAAGATAAATTTAAAAATAAAGAATAGGAGGTCTATAAACAGATATTATTAATTAGATGTTATTCTTTATTTCATTTATACAGAACATAGATTCTCTAGACTCTATGCTTTGAGAAAAGTCTAATTATTGTCTTGTTATTAGATTGCACAACTTTGCCTACCAAAATCACATTCTTCAAGCTTCAAACACCAAGCAAAATGCTCCAAAAATTATCCAAGATCAATCTTCAACAGCTGCACACTGTACGATTACGAAAAAGAGAGAATTCCACAGTTTCCAAAAAGTTTTTGCGCTCAAAAATGGTTTTCACAACTCTTATTCAAAAAAATACAACTTTTATAGTCAAACTGTTACGAAATTCAACAATTTTCAAATCAATTAGTTGATTTCACTTATCTTAAGTGAAATCAGTCGATTACAAAAGAAATCAAATTGATTGGATATGTATCAGTTAAAACTATTGTAGCAAATCTTTTAATCTATTAAAAATTCATTCAACAAATTAAAAGACACCATTTAACCCGTTGAAAAAAATATTTCAACAGATTAAAAGACACAACTAAGACCATATACATATAACTAATGCAAAATAGTCTACAACATGAATTAAAATCTTCAACCTTGTTTCCCATGAATAATCTAAAGGGTTAAATATGTTTTTGGTCCCTCAAGTTTCAATGAATTTTGGAATTAGTCTCTTTTCGAAACTTTATACCAATTTAGTCCTTCATCTTTAGAAATGCATGAATTTAGTTCTTCTTACCAAATTTTGTTAAGTTTATTTGACATTTTAAACGCATTTTATGATAATATTTGAGTTAACATTAAAGCGAAAATGTGTCAAATGGTGTAAACAATTCAAAACTATCATGAAATGCACTTGAAACGTCATATAAACTTAACAAAATTTGGTTAAAAGGACTAAATTCACGTATTTTTAAAGATGAATGACTAAATTGGTCGAAAGTTTTGAAGAGAGACTAATTCCAAATTTTACTTAAACTTGAGGGACGAAAAACATATTTAACCTTAATCTAAATAAAGAGCACGCATACAAGGCTTGATCAACATGTGAAACATCAAATCTCCATATCTTCATCAATATAAATATGGTTCCAACATGTTCTAAGACAATGGCTTCAAGTACCTTTATCAAATCTTCAAACACCCAATCATCCAAATTATTTGTGCCAACAATGAGTCCTAGACTCATATGTCAGACTCCACTATTAAAGAATGAGACACACTCAACCTTAGTAATAATAGAAAATCCCTAAAAGGGACTAAATAACAATGATTGACCTAGAATCATTATTAAATATTTGTTATTAGAAATTAAATTAATAACAAAATTGTAATTACTATCTTTCCGACAACAATTATAAAGAGAATCATTTTCATTTTTCCACTTTCAACTATAGTTGACCTAAAATTGTCGTCAAAAGTTTGAATTTCTAGCAGTAAATTAGTTACAAATTTATTTGTCATTTTTTCAATGATAATTCATTTTATATTTGACGTCATTTCTCTACTTTAATGATAATTAACAAAGATTTTTTTTTTCAAAAAAATTCATAATTTTAATTTCAAAATTATAGAAGATAATTATTAAAATATAATTACATTTACAATAGTGCACAATCCATCAAATTTGATGGTTGACTTAAGCCATTTGTGTACACTTGCTCTTCTACAGGCCAAATTTGTCATCAACACTTATTATTTGTGTAATGATAGTGTAACGTTGTTTATAACCGTCATTCCTACAAACATAATAATATGTTTGGATGAGATAATTAAAGAGAATAATTCATTTATTTGTAGAATTTTAAGAAGGTATTTCAAATAAATAAAATAATAACATTTGAAATTCCCTTAAATAAGAAGGAAATTGAAATTCAACAATTTATGAAATTCCTCATTGTTCAAGACAAAAAATGTCAGGGTCGACTCGGTCGACAATTGACCAGGACTGACTCGAACGAATTCAATCAAATTTTGATTGGTACGAACTTGGCCGAAATTTGGTCCGGACTGACTCGGTCAAATTCGGCCGAATTTGACCTAGTTCGGCCAAATATTGGGCTACATCCAACTCGACCAAATTCGGTCTGGGCCAACTCGACCGAATTTGGTCGGGTACTCGATCAAAATTTGGTCAAGACAAACTCGACCGAATTCAGTTGGGGTCGTCTTGGCCGAATACGACCAAGTTTTGGTCAATGTTGACTTGACATAATTAGGTCGTAGTAGGCTCGGTCGAAATTTGACCAGCACTGACTCGACCGAATTTGGCCAAATTTGGCCGAATTGATCAGACCAAAATTCAACCGAATTAGGTATGTTCGCCTCGTCTGAAATTGGGTCGCATTTAGCCAAGTGGACCTCGTATGAAATTCGACTGAATTTGACGAAGATTTTCCCAACAAAAACTTGGCGGAAATTTCGTCGAGTCAGACATGTTCGAAATTTGGCCAAATTTGTTGGAGTTGATCCTGTCCCAAATGTGGCCGGATTAGGAAAAGTCAACCTTGGCCGAATTCCATTGAATCGACCCCGACCTTAATTTGGCCGAATTTCGGCCGAGTTAACCCACCTAAATTTGGTTAAATAGGTCTTAGTTTACGCCGACCAAAATTTGGCTGAATTCCTTCCACTTGGCCTGATCAAAATTTGACCGAATTTAAATATTTCAAGTTGACTATTATTTTTTTTTAATTTAATTTCAAATTTTTATATATTAAAATCAATATTGTTAAAATGAAATTTTATCTCAGACGAGAAATTCAATTATTTTATCTAAACAAGAACTTGAAAGTAAGGTATTCCAATTACTCTATCCAAACATATTATTTAGAAAATAAGGAAATTCAATTACAAGAATTTCAAATGCTATGCATTTCAATTTCTTAGAATTGTTGAAATGCTTCACCCAAACACAATGTAAGGCTTAATTTCTTTAAACCATTTTTTTGCCATTAACTTGGAGTTAATCCTCTTTGATAGTAATTGTCCCAACCACACCATGAACTGAGTACAAATCCCTCAATACACAGTACACAACCATATAGAGCTCCCCAAGCCGCTTAATATGTGCTAAAGAATCCCTCAATACATAGTAAGCAACCATCACTACTCACTAAGCCGATTACTATGTACTAAGGAATCCCTCAGTACACACTAAGCGACCATCAACACTCACTTAATCGCTTACTATGTAATAAGGAATCCCTCAGTACATAGTATGCGACCATCAACACTCAATTAGCCATTTACTATGTACTAAGGAATCCCTCAGTACACAATAAACAATCATCAACACTCACTTAGTCGTTTACTATGTATTAAAGAAACCCTTAATACACGGTAAACAACCATCAACACTTACTTAGTTGCTTACTATGTACTAAGTAATCCCTCAATACACACTAAGCGACCATCAACACTCACCAAGTGGCTTACTATGTACTAAGAAATCCCTCAGTACATAGTAAACGATCATCACCACTCGCTAAGCCGCTTATTATGTACTAAGGAATCCCTCAGTACACAGTAAGCAGCCAACAACATCTAACTAATGTGTGATATGCAAATCTCCATAACATAGTACGCGACCACCAACATTTTGCAAAGCCACATACAATATACTATGAAGTTCTATGATAACAATAGCCAACCCTATTTACTTAGATAACTTCCTAGCATAAAGTACCTAGCTTATGAATCCCATATGGCCGCTTAATGGGTATTGAGTATTCAGAACCTGACCCAAAGTATATGACACTCGGTTTAATCAATTGCAAAGTTGCCTACCAACAACTATTAAGGGTTATTCTGGTAATTTTTCCCGTTTTTACTGGATTCAGGAACTGTTAAAAAGTTATTTTGAGCCCAAAGACCTATCTCAAGTAGGACCCACAAGTAAAAAGGGTATAAATAGTACATTGTTCTATGCATTCATTACACATTAAAATATTCTTTGAATTTCTGACATCACCTGTGTTAACTTAAGCATCAAAGTGTCTTTTACGAGTACATCTGCACTATGATCAAAGCTTCATCGGAGTAAGGAGACTTCAAGTCAAAAATTGGATACTAGAAGAGTACAAAAGATTTGTGGAGTACAACTTGGTCCCATAAGAACAATAACAACATGTTTTTCTTTCATTTCTTCCAAAATAGTGAAGATCTAGACCACGTAAATAAAATTCATCATGTTCTCTCCTTTAATATATAAAAGTTGAAGTAAATGAAAACGACAAGTACAACTTGAGGATGAAGATAATTGTGGCAAAAATAAATCACCAAATGCTTACATATTAATTGTGACTCGCTAAAAATACAATCAAATCAAAGCATATTGTATTTCTCCTATGGATATGCATTACAAAACACAATAGTAAACAAATGTCAATTTTATTATGATAAGTAAACTTAAAAGTAGCAATACTATTGTGATATTAGCATGAAGGATATGCATAAACAAGAAAAACATGAAATTGACATTGGTATTTAGATTTTCAATTTTGAATTTGAATTTTTCATATTTTTCCTATTGTAACTTGACTAAGGCAATCATGAATGACTTTATGTATTCATTCACTTTTAATGTACGAAAATTGAGTCTTCAAAAATGGTCCATATTTCTTCTCCATCCATATAAGTCTTTTCCCATACATATATATATATATATATATATATATATCATGTTCTAAATTTGTTTCATTTTCTCTTATCTGGTGATAACAACGGGTCGGGTTGGATATGAATAGTGTTTACTTGTAACAAAAAAATTCACTTGTTACCCACCATGTTACTCCTCGGATATCAGTTTAAAACATACCAACAGGTTTTAAAAAATCCACATGTATTCATAGATATCTGTGAATATTAAAAAAAATATTTTATAAATTTTTAAAATAAATTCATATTAAATTAAAAAAAATAAAATTAAATATGAATTAAATTAAATATAATCTAATAAAATATAAATTAGATTTTAATATTATTTAAATTTAACTTAATAAAATATAAACTTAATTTTAATTTAATTTATTGAGGATAATGGATACCCACGAATACTGATAGTATGATTCTCACATTCTACGTGTTTATAAATAGGTATTAAAATACTTGTTACTCACTGCTCGCATGTAACAAATACTCGTGCATAACAACTATTCGCTGTGGATTTTATTTACATATAACAGTGGACACAAATATTTTGATCATTCGTACTCTCACTCCTATTATCTTATTTATTTAGTTCTTAATGTTGCACTCATATTTTCACTCATTCGTACTCTCACTCCTATTATCTTATTTATTTAGTTCTTAATGTTTGTAATAATCCATTATGTTGTTTGCCTATTGTGATTGAACTCATTGACACAGCTTATAAATTCAAATTCATTTCATGAAGCTAGAAGATGTTAATTCAACTCTTGATCTAATTGTAATTATATATGCTTTTAGTTTTTATGCTTCAAATGCCTATTTGAACTCTATAAAAAAATATGAAGGTTAAAAATTTAACAGATAATTAACTTTTTAATGAGTTCAATTTCCAATATTAATACCTCTTTGCCTTGTGGCCCTTTTTCTCATCCTTACTTTTTTTTTTCTTCAATTGATGCCACCCTAGTTGTTGCATTAGCTATCTAGTCTTTATAAGTAGTCCAAATCCACCTTTTGTGTGTATGGTAATTGCAAGTGGGAGAATGTGGAAGATAAGTTCAAAGTCATCTCTTTTCTCTCTTGTGTTTTTGCAAGGACAACAAGTCTAAAGATATCCTCATCTTCTGGATTATTATTAGGCTTTGTGTTTCGAATCTTCCTCTTTAGTTTTTTCGGCATATGTGCATATTCAAAAATGAAGAAAAACTAAAATTAGTTTCTCCATAAACTATTCATAAATGTTAAGCCTTATAGCACTATACGAAGAAAAACTAAAATTAGTTTCTCCATAAACTCATTTGTAGAAACGTTTTCATATATTTATCTTATGATGTATTTTTTTCTTTTCTTCTTATTTGTCTTCTCTAGAAGTGTTTCTTTCAGTAATCTTATGTTAACGTACTTTTAAGCTAACATATTCATCCAATCACTAAAACAATCATTAACATTTTCTCTTCATTATCAACCTCACAATGAGACCTTGATATTAATATTTTTTTTTACACATTAATATGTGTTAGTTTTGTGTTTTCTTGTCAACTTATTTTTGTACAACTAACACATACCACTACTAAAAATTCTCGTATTACATGAGAATTTTTTTGTAAATTTGTTAAAAGAATTTACAAGAAAAGACATTTTCCTGCTATTTTTTTTAAGAATTTTAATTGGCAGGTAATTCTTTCATGGGTAATTATTTCTTATAAAATTATAAAATTCATAAGTATTTTCTACAAAATTTGTTGCGAAAAGTGTTTTATATAAAATATTTTGCAAAAAAATTAACAACAATTTTCTGCAATTTTTTTTTCATAACAAAATTTATAAGTATTTTCTAAAAAAAAATTTCAAAATCAAATTGGTAGAAAATATGAGTTTTTTTTAGTACACACTCGTAATATAAGCTGACAAAAGTTATCCTCATTTAGGGTTCTGAAAACAAGTTAATCTCACTTTTTTTTTACTCAACTCATTTTAATCCGCTTGCTAAGCAATCTGATCTATAAAAAAAACACATTGACCCACTTACATTTAAAAAACAATTTGAAAGTTAGACACAATAACAACAAACCTCAATATTTATAATCTCCATTGATCATAGCAACTATTTTGTCAAAACGGCAATAATAAAAGAACATGAATATAAAATTCAAATATTTTTTTTTTTTTCATTTTAATGTGGATTGAGACTCACTTTTCAAAACTCAATCTTTAGCAAGACACATTATTTATTTTTCTACGGAATTGGAGGTTTATATTCCAAATATCTTATTCTAGATGTTTTGAGAACCACAGCTTGGGATGCAGAATGGTTTTGAATGAATCTCATCTCTGTACTATATTATACCTTGTGTCCCTTTTCACTGTGTGGTCCATTTGCACAATATCTACTTGTATTCTATATTTGGACACCCTTCTTTTGTCTTCTGCTTTATTCTCGTTCTCATCACTTATTCATGAAATCTCTTTCATTATTAGTGGCACCGCAAGACAAAACATTGTTCTTTCTCTCGACATAGACTTAGGTACACTAGTTATTGTGTAAGAGCACCTTTGACACAAGGGATGATGATAAAACTTCGTATGTCTCACAAGAGTAATTCAAAACATTTAATCTATTCAATTATCCCTTTAAAAGATGCTCTCTTCTTAGACGTGTAAAGTCACTACACTTTCGGTTGCATCAAATTAGAATAACTTTAGATTTCATTGTTCTTTTAAGATCTAGATGAGATACATTTTCTTTTTTATCTCTCAAGATCTAGAATAACATTAGTATATTATTAAGCAAGAGTTAGTGTGCATGTTGATATTTTTAGGTTATTAATTAAGAAGCTAATGAAAGAACGACAACATGGGATGTAAATGTTTAAGCTTTAGAAAGGGAAAATGAATAGGTATATAGTTTTGTTTTGACTTGGTAGTGAGAATGATCAAAGTGAGGACAAGAATGAAATGGGGGTAATAAGGGATTAGGGTTTTATGATTGGTGGTGAGACAAGGAGACATTGATTAAAGTGGAATAAAAAGAGGAATGGGGAACATGATAAGAAAAATAATTTATAATCTAATGGTGTTTAGCATCCTAAATGAAAAATGTGCCCTACCAACCCCTCTAAGGGGAATTTTATAATCACCATGGGATGATGATGATGATGATGATGGGATGGAGAGTACCTTATGTGGCGATCAAGCCACTCAAGTTCGGCTAGGTGGGCTCTTATCCTATTTGCAATATTATCATTCGTCACTCAACAATCCCTCACTATCCAATCCTCATCAATTGTTCTTAATATATTCCTAAACTTTTTTAGAGTTGTTTTTACTCTAGATTCAAAATTTGGATGATCTTAGCTTTTGAACCTTTTATCCTTTTTTTTAGTCTTTGTTTTAAAGTATAAAAGCATTCAAAACGCAAGGAAATTTTATGAAACAATTTAGGAGAAATAGTTGGTTCAGTATAATAAAGTATAGTCACATTTCATTTTTAGTATAATAGAAGAAAAAAAATTCTACGGTCATAATACAGTAACTTTAATTTTATTGTTAATTTTATTAATGGTTATTACAATTAAACATATTTTTTTATATTTAGTAATTTTTATTAGGATAATAATGGATCTAATCGGATACAAGTAGTGCATATCTATTACTCGTCTAATCTAGGGATGGCAACGGGGCGGGGCGGGCACGGGTTTCGCTATCCCATATCTATTCCCGTAAAAAAAATTCATCCTCATCCCTATACCTAAACCCAACGAGTATTAAACTTTTGACCCATCCCCATCTTCACCGGGTAACGAGTATAATTGTAAGACCCACTTTAATTTTGTCCTAAAATTTAAGGGCCTCTCTTAATCAGTTGGGCCTAAGGCTGGCCCATAGGGCATCCCAAAACCCCTAAACCAACCTAACCCTCTCATGTTCTGTCCACTTTGCAAAATCAGCCATCTTACTCCTCTTTTCCCCTCAAACAGTGCTCTGCTAGGGCTCGAAGCTCATTCAGATTCAAGTCAGCTCAACCTCATTCTCTGCTCCACCTCTTGAGTATGCTCCTGAAGCTGTTGGGTTCGTTGCCGTAGGTGCCTGTGCTTTCCACTAGCATCTGTCCAGGTGAGGGAAGCTAGGATTTTTTCATGCTTTTATAAATAATGTGTCTTTTTTGTTTATGTTGGGTGCTCTTGATAATTTGATGTGCTTTTGATGGTATGAAAATAATCGGTGTATTATTTCTGGATGGATTTTTGGCTTTGCATGCGTGAGAGCAGGTGAGATCTGCTATGCTCGCCTAAGCGAGCTGTTTCTCGCCCAAACGGGAAGCTTTCGCCTAAGCGAGAATGGCAGTAACCCGCCCCCTTTTAGTTTTGAGTGCTCGCCTGAGCGAAGACCTCTCGCTTGAGCGAGATGGGCTAGCTTGAGCGAGAACTCGAAGTACTCTCTGTTTTCAATCTCGCTTAAGCGAAAGTTTTTCGCTTGAGTGAGAGACTATGATGCCAACGTTTTATACTTGTGTTTTCTTAAAATTTTGTTGTTTGGGATTTTGTGTTTTTACATGTTGAAACCATTAAAAAGCCGTCAGTTTAGCTTAAGCGAGGGATTTTAGCTTAAGCGAGATCAGTCTCGCTTAAGCGATAATTTCTAGTTTAAGCGAGATCAGTCTAGCTTAAGCGAGAATTTCTAGCTTAAGCGAGACCAGTCTAGCTTAAGCGAGATCAGTCTAGCTTAAGCGAGAATGGCTGCAGAATTTAATTCCTTACTTTAACTTGAACTTGTGGATTGATTCAATTACTTTTAAAAGCATGAATTGGGCGAATGGGTATGAGTAGAATGGTTTACGGTCTGTGATTGATAAGTTTAACATGACCTTGGCATGTGACTTGTATGAGATGGTTGGTAATCAAAGTGGCATGGTGTCGGTATGAATTACACTTCTATATTCATGAATTGGGAAGGATGATTTGGAATGGATTCAACAGGGAACATGTATGAGGATGGATTATAAAGGTTGGCATGAGATTTATAAGCATGATAAATATTACTGTTTGTTTGAATATGTATAGTATGTGGTCAGTACATAATTCCTTTGAATCTCTAGGTGAGATTTCAGGGTCGTGCTTCAGTGGTCGGGACGTAATTCCATAGCCCATGTTAGTGGGTGTCCATGGTGGTGCCCCATCTATATAATTTGGTAAGGATTCAAGGTAAGGATTGCATCCCGAGACTCTAAGGAGTCAATTAGTCTCACATAGAGCGGACTGACTCTTGTTAACACATAGCTCGGGGGTGAGCAGAGGTATTCACCACAAGTGCAAGCATCCGCTGAATTCGACCAGGTTATATGTATCCGAATGAGTCGAGTCGAGTCTTAGTGTATTGATTGGAAGGTCATAACATGCTTGGATGATGTATGCATATTGGACTGTGAAAGTATATCTGATTGCATGATAAAATCTTTTTGGCTCTAGCTTACCCTTGCTTGTTTGATTGCCTTGTATGTTGTTCTTCTCCCTTTGCGATGATCATCAATTTATTGATGGGAGCCGATGCGAGAGGTACTCGAGGTCAACAGGGGAAGAGATGATTCCGCTACATAGTCTACCTGAACTGGACTTCATGTTTTATTTGGGCTTTTCTTTAGGGTTAAGGCTCGTGTATTGTATTACTCCTAATGCTTTATTTCGAATACCGGCTATCTCTTACTCCTTTTGGGTTATAGGCTTTGTAGTGAGCTTTAGTATTTCCTTTTAAGTACCTTAGATAACTGTAAGGAGTAACTTTATACTCCGCAACTTGGCTCTTTATATTAACCGATGTAAGATTTTATTTAATTATGTTATTATTTAAATGGGATGTTACAATAATCTCGTACCCATACCCATACCCATTTTCTTACTACTTCAATATTAATTTTAATTAATTTTTATAAAATAATAAAAATATTATAATAAAGAAAACATAATATTATCAAATATTCAATATTATAATGATGATTGTTTCTTCGATATCAAATACTTTAAAATAAATTATAATTGTTTACATTTTATATTATAATACCAAATAAAATTTCATGAGAACTAAAACTATTATTAAATTTGCAAACATTAATGAAACATAATTGATAAAATTAAAAAATATTTTTTAAGAAATATAAAAGAAAAACAAATATTCAAATTAAAATATATTTTAAATGTTTGTTTACTTCAATCTTTTAAATTCTAATAAATCTTTTTTTTATACACTAATAAAATTTATAATACATCATTTGATCAAAATGATACAAATAACATAATTGATATTTTAAATGTTTGTTTACTTCAATCTTTTAAATTCTAATAAATCTCTTTTTTATACACTAACAAAAGTTATAATACATCATTTGATCAAAATGATACAAAGAACAAATAATAATCATAATAAAAGTTTAAAATAAATTATAATTGTTTACATTTTAGATTATAATACCAAATAAAATTTCATGAGAACCAACACATTTATTAAATTTACAAACATTAATGAAACCTAGTTGATAAAATTTAAAAATATTTTGAAAAAAATATAAAACGAAAACAAATATTCAAATTAAAATATATTTTAAATGTTTGTTTACTTCAATCTTTTAAATTCTAATGAATCTCTTTTTTATACACTAATAAAAGTTGTAATACATTACTTAATCAAAATGATACAAAGAACAAATAATAATCATAATAATAAAATTTTAACATAGATCTTGTATCTTTTGAACTTAAATTATGTTGGATGGTAATAAAAAAATATTAATGACAATTACATTAAATTTTTACATTATAGTAAATAAAAGTTATTTATACAATTATAGTGACAAAATTGCAGTATGATTGATAATAAGTTAAAAAATAAAAAATAATTAAATAAAATATATCGAAATAATATTGTACATAATGAAAATAAACAAGAAATAAAAATATTAACAAATTAACAAATGTTTACAAACAATTTGAGAGACTATTGAAAGAAATCGTACAAAGAAAAACAAATGTATAATTAAGGATATGATAAGTTGAAAAATATCTTAGAGATCTAAGAAAACTTTTCAAATATCAACATATATACTCAATAGTTGAGAAATAACAAAAAATGTTTTAGTGAAATAAAAAAGTTATTCAAATGAAACAAAAACTAATAATAAGAATAATAAGTAAATGATTATTTTTATATTACCTAGTAAACGAAATGTTTGTGCTATTAAATACTTAAATTGAGAGTATTAAACATTTTTATGTGAAAGAAAAATATACATTAAATAAAAATATTAAAAAATAATAGAAATATTCAAATGTGAGACATAAAAAGTTTTAATTAACATACATATTTTTAACATAATTACATAAAGATTATGATAAGATGAAAAATATAATTGAAATGCGAATGAGTTTCATGACAAACCAAATAATTATAATAAATAAAAAATTATATATATATATATATATATATATGGTTATTTTAATAATTTAAATGGGTACAGGTAATATGGCGGGGATATGTACATTCTCATACCCATTTCCATACCCAATTGAAAAAGTCGGGATTTCCCATACCCATACCCATACCCAGTCAATGCGGGGATTCCCGTCAAAACAGGGACGGATTCGGACAATATCCATAGGGACAGGTTTATTTGCCATCTCTAATCTCATCTAAAATAATTTATCTCGTTATTTATCAGGTATCCGTGAAAAGTATTCATGTATATGCGGATACTCAGTAGAATATGATTAAAATTTATTCTGTGGAAGACTTTCATATATCTCTTTTGAATTATTTCGGCGATTTATCAAAACAACAATCTATTTATTAAATTGAAATAACACTTTTCAAATTTAAATGCTTATAAAACAAGAAGAAGTACATACTTAATTTAATGTCGTTGTAGTTTTACTTACAATAAAAATTTCTTCATAATAAATGATTAAGTAAACATTTAGTTAGATTATTTTATTTTAAATGAACACTTATGTTAAAAGTAATTTGATGTCCAATATGGTAATATAAATTATAATTGTTTTACATAAAAAGTAACTAATATATCACTATTCATATCATATATCCTAATAAGAAGCTATAAAAATCTATATAAAAACTTATACTTAAATCTATTATTACTTTAAGGTGTATTCACATCTCATTTGAATAAGTTATTTAAACAAGTACATCAACCAATTATCAATGGTGATGTTGTGTGATTCGTGTGTGAAGCTGAATTTCAAAGAGAACTTATATTACGCGAGACGAACGAGTCATATCATATGATTCAACTACATGGAAATTATTCATTACCTACTCTATGGAAACAGTTTCAATATTATAAAAATAAATTCAGTCCAAATATTTTGGAACTTAATTTGTGAACAAGTTCATGAATTGAATTTCAATAATTTGTTCTTCTTAAACCCCATACATCCTCATGAAGACAAAAGAAACTTAGATGCAGAAACAGGTTTACGTGACAGAAAGAGAAGGTTTGCAGAATGCAACGGAAAGGGGGGAGAGAAAAAACTGAACTGAATTTATTACTATGAAAGCTTGTGTACAGAGTAACACTGAAAGGAGTTATATAGCAGAAAAAAGAAACTAACTATTGATTATGTTATACACAGAATATTATTTAATTATGAATTTTCAGTTGCGGGACAGTAGGATTTGAGGTTGTGCACGGGTTCTGTTGTATTCTGAGACCCCCCCTCAAGCGGGCAATAGATGTTGTGACTGCCAAGTTTAGAATTAAGCTTAGAAAATAACCCAGGTTGTAGAGCTTTGGTTAGGATATCAGCTAACTGTTGGTTGGTGCGGACAGGAAGTAATTTGAGTAATCCTTGTTGTATCTTTTCTCTGATAGTGTGGCAATCAATTTCCACATCTTTGGTACGTTCGTGGAAGATTGAGTTTGTGGCAATTTTAATTGTTGAAGCATTGTCACAGTAGATAGTAGCCGGTGATGTGTAGGTGATATAAAGGGCTTGTAAGAGATGAGTTAACCACTGAATTTCACAGGATGTTTGAGCAAGAGCACGATATTCTGATTCTGAGGAGCTTGTGGAGATGGTTGCTTGCTTTTTGGATTTCCAACTAATTGGTGATTCTCCAAGATAAACAATGAAACTAGTGACAGATCGTCTTGTATCTACACAATTCGCCCAATCAGAGTCGTTGTAGCCTCGTAGGTGGATGTCACTATGAGCAGGGAGAAAGATGCCTTGACCAATGGTTTGTTTGAGATATCTTATCACACGTAAGGCGGCTTGTAGATGATCCTTTGTGGGGGCAACAACATATTGACTAAGGTGACTAACAACATACGTTATGTTTGGCCTGGTGTTGGTCAAATAGACTAACTTTCCAATTAATCTTCTATAAGTGGTAGGGTCATCCAGAGGATCACCTATGGCCTGCATCTTGACAGAAAAGTTTAGAGGAGTGCTAACAGGAGAGCAATTGAACATACCAGTCTCAGTTAAAATATCAAGGGTATACTTTCTCTGGGATAAATTGATACCATGCTTATTTCTAGCAATTTCGAAACCAAGAAAATAAGTAAGGGTCCCTAGGTTTTCGATTTTAAAGTTCTTATCAAGCTGTGAAGTAATCTGATCTATGGAGGATTGATCATTACCAGTAAGGATGATATCATCCACGTAAACAAGCAAAATGGTGATGCGATTATCAACAAATTTAACAAAGAGAGAATGATCAGCAGCAGTTTGGGTAAAATTATGAGTGAAGAGAAAAGAGGAAAGCTTCACATACCACTATCTGCTGGCCTGCTTTAATCCATATAAGGATTTGTGCAGAAGACAAACATGTCCCTTTTCAATGGTAAGACCAGGAGGTGGGTCCATAGATAGTCTCCTCAAGATCCCCGTGGAGAAATGCGTTGTTCACGTCAAGCTGGGATAGCTTCCATTCTTTAGAGGCTGCAATAGCTAGGATGAGACGAACTGTGGAGAGCTTGGCAACAGGAGCGTATGTGTCATGGAAGTCCATGCCCTCAAGTTGCGTATATCCTTTAGCAACTAAACAAGCTTTGTGTCGCTCAATAGATCCATCTGCTTTATGCTTCACCTTATAAACCCATTTACAACCTACTGTGCTGGTGTCGGGCGAAAGATTAGTCAGGGTCCATGTGTGGTTCTATTCTAAAGCTAAAAGTTCATCTTTCATAGCCTTCTGCCAGCTAGATTCTTTTGCAGCTTCATTGTAGTTTTTGGGTTCAATGCCACCATCAATGTTCACAACTATATGCTGAAAAGAGGAAGACAACCGAGACAAAGAAAGAAAAGATTGTATAGGATATTTACTTTTCCTAGCAGTGTCAGTGTTATTTACGTAATAATCTTGGAGATGTGTAGGCATCTTTGTGGCTCTCTTACTTCTTCTCACATTGTCATTATTAATGACATTATCTTGTGTATCCATATCATTATTGCATGGAATATTGTTGTCATCAAGCGTTTCATCATGCGTTACAGTATCATTATAATCAAATTGAATGCTGCAATTATGAGGAGTGGGTAAGCAAACTTGTTCAGTGGATTCATGATCTATGTTATGACAACTAGGGAAAACATCTTCATGAAAAACAACATTTCATGAAATGATGATGTCATGTTTCTTTAAATCAAATATAACGTACCCTTTGGTGTGAGAGCTTAGGCCAAGAAAGATGTCAGCACGTGCCCGAGGATCAAACTTGGACCTTTTTGCAGACAAAGTTTGAGCAAAGCATAAACAACCAAAGACTTTAAGAGAGCTAATATTATACATCTTATTATGCAATTTTTCATAAGGGGTGGAATTCTTTAAAATAGGTGTAGGAATATTATTGATTAAAAACGTTGCATTAATCAAAGTATAAGACCAAAACTGTTTTGATAATTTGGTTTGAAAAAGCAAGGATCTAGTGACATTTAAAAGATGTTGGTGTTTCCTTTCAACTATCCCATTCTGTTCAGGGATTTCTACACATGTTGTTTGATGTATAATACCTTTAGAATTAAAGAAACTTGGCATGTTAAACTCAAATCCATTATCACTTCGTATGACTTTGATCTTAGTATCAAATTGGGTTTCAACATAAGAAATAAAGTTTTTAAGATGCTCTCTAATTTCAAACCTTGTTTTCATAAGAAAAACCCATGTGAATCTACTGTGATCATCAATTATGGTCAAAAAATATTTGTGCCGATGCAGAGAGATAACAGGGGAAGGCCCCCAAAGGTCAACATGCAAGAGATCAAACAAGTTAGCAGCATACGAATCACTATTTGGAAAAGATAATTTTCTTTGCTTAGCCATGTGGCAAATATCACAGTACATGTCTTTAGGATTAATGAAATCAAATCTTTGCCTCAAAATTTCTAATCTCTTATCAGAAGGATGCCCAAGTCTTTTATGCCAAAGATTGCTAATATACATGTTATTAACATTGTGTTTAGAAGAAGTAAACACATATAATCCTGCTTGATGTTTAGTTGAACCAATCGTCCTTTTGGTCATCTGATCCTGTATGAAACAACCACATTCAGAGAAAACAACTTGCAATTGTGACTTTTCAATTAATTTGGATACAGATATTAGATTATGTTTAAAATCTTGGATAAACAAAACATCTTTTAAAATAATATCATCATGGAGTTGAACAATGCCTTTATGCGTGGCTATCACAGACAAGCCATTTGGCAAATTAACATTGAGATCTTTAATTCTTTTATGTGAAGAAAACATGGATAGATTTATATAGACATGATCAGTTGCACCTGAATCTAAAATCCAATTATGCGAATGAGAGCTGTAAAGATTAAGAAAGATATTACCTTGTCCCATGGAATTTGTAGAGAAATTACTGACTTGACTATTCTTGTTTGATTCATTGGTCTGAAGTTCTCAAGCTCGTCCTAGATTACACGGAGTTTCGTAAAATATTCACTTACGCTTAAGTTGCTTTGCTTCAATTGGTCAGCCTCTGTTTGAAGATCTGATATGCGCAACAGATCTCCCTGGAAGAATCTTGCCTTCAAATCCTTCTAGATGTCTTCTGCATTCTCCATCCAAAGGATGCTTTGCCTAATGTTAGAAGACATTGAATGAACGATCCATGACACAACCATATCATTGCATCGTTGCCATGCGTTGAACAAAGAATTTTCCTTCTCTGGTTTCTTGGCCGAACCATTGACAAACTGGGATTTGTTCTTTGCACTCAAGGCGGTGAGCATTGATTTGCTCCAAGAGTGGTAATTTGTAGAGTCAAGAACGGGAGAAACAAGAGCCACAACTTGGCTTTCGTCAGGATGAAGGTAGAGGTAGCTTTCACTGGTTAAGGTCGTCGATGCTTCTTCTTTAGCCATGTTGAAAAGAAACACAAAGATGAAAAACAAGAAACGATGAAAGAAAAAACAGTTACAAGTGATAACAATCAGAGTAAAGAAAAACGCAACAGAGCTCTTCATTTGAAGAGCTCTAATACCATCTTAAACCCCTTGCATCCTCATGAAGACAAAAGAAACTTAAATGCAGAAACAGGTTTACGCTGACAGAGAAAGAGAAGGTTTGCAGAATGCAACGGAAATGGGAGAGAGAAAAAACTGAACTGAATTTATTACTATGAAAGCTTGTGTATAGAGTAACATTGAAAGGAGTTATATAACAGAAAAAAGAAACTAACTATTGATTCTGTTATAAACATAATATTATTTAATTATGAATTTTCAGTTGCGGGGCAGTAGGATTTGAGGTTGTGCACGGGTTCTGTTGTATTCTGAGAGTTCTTCATATATAAAGAACAAATAATACAAAAGAAAGAACTAGACGAACAGAAAATTTGAAAATGGAGAGAAAAATTAAAAAATTAGATCATTTCTGAAATTTAAAATTAAATAAATAGATAATTAGTATAAGTAAGATCGGATAAAGATAGTGTATACCCGCTGCTTGACCCGGCAACACAAAATTTATTCTTTATTCATCGGATACCCATTTAAAAAATAATTGTGAATTTTTAAAATCTGTAAGTACCCGTGGATATCAACGAATATTTAAAAAAAAAAATATTTTATAAAATTTTAAAATAAAATATAAATAAAATTACAAAAGAAAATATAAAATATAATATAAATTAAATTAAATTAAATTTTAATCTAATAAAATAAATATTGAATTTTAATTTTAATTAAATTTGACTTAATAAAATATAAATTAAATTAAATTAAATTTTAATTTTTTGTTGGTCACATGTACCCGCACTCTCAATCTGTTTATAAATAAGTATTAAAATATTGTTATCCATGGTAATAAATATATGTGGATACCACGGATTTTATTCGCAGATATTCGCATACACGAATATTTTTGTCATCCTAGTCATCATTGAGGTAATTGTTATTGAAATATATCTTTTCACTTAAAAAAAGTGTACCAATGAAAAAAAAAAATCACAATCAGGAGAGAAAATTGAGTAGAAGTTAGAGTCTCACATTTAATAAAAAGTAAATAAAAATAACAATATACTAAGAGAAAATATTGGCAAACCTATTACTTTCAATTTCTTATATTGAAAGTGATGTTATTTTACCTTGAGTTAAAGATATATCAATGACATCTTGAGACTAAAAGATGATGTGCTATAATATGATCAATCACAAAAATATTTTGTATGAGACTACTTAAAAAAATGATTATCTTTCCTAAGTAATTGAATTCAACATATTTAAATTGGAAATGAATTATTAAAACATATACATAAATTATTTGGATCAATATGAATATAATTTATTTTTAATTTTATAAACCTTTTCACACTAAAAGTGATATATTATGTTTGCATGTACGTACGAATCTAAGATTCTCTTATAAAGAATCTAACAATACTATTACCAAAGAAAGTTGCAACATGATTTCCTCAAGTGTGAAAAATCCCTTTTTTTTTTTTTACACTGCCAAAGGTTTCTGCTCTGCATAACGTGGCCACCACTTTTTTAATTATGATAATCTCCTTCTAGAAAACAGGCCATCAATTAGGTCTTTCACCATAATTGACAACACTGTTTCTTTGCTTCACATTTCACATTATCATAGTCAGAATGCGAATACCTAAATTATACATAGGGTTTAACTTTGATTACATATGTGAACAGAATTTATCACAAACACATGAAGTTCACTTCATATTATATATATATATATATATATATATATATATATATATATATATATATATATATATATATATATATTTATATATTTATATATTATTATTATATC
>Ga0214544_1006012_pt1 | contig 22867 bp, 18 predicted proteins | sample CNSS3metaG_FD_160074 | JGI IMG/M metagenome (GOLD analysis project Ga0214544, IMG submission 160074) | Root nodule microbial communities from cowpea collected in UCLA plant growth center, Los Angeles, California, USA - CNSS3 | ecosystem: Host-associated > Plants > Roots > Nodule | place: USA...
TACCAAACTTACTCAATAAATCCAATAATCACAAATCCTAATTAAATCAATCTTTAAGCACAGAAAATTCAATTAAATCCCCAAATTTAAATATTAAATGAGGGCAAAAATTTGAACTCATCAGGAGCATCATATGCATCTAACTTAAGCATTTTTTTATGTTTAATTATGTTAGTTTAGCTAGCTTAGGAAAGGCGTCCCACACATACCACATGGCAAGCCCTTAATGGATAGTTCTCTTACAAAGGTAGTGGCCATGTGTCATTGTCCTATAGGAGAGAGGTTTTTCATAAAGTAGCTTTCCACATGGCAACATATGAGTGGTTCATTTTGTGAGAGTGAGGATTGCCACATGTGAAGCTCTCCTTCACCAAGATAGCATTTTTAGGGTTTTGGATCATGTTAGCATTTTAGGGTTTTCACCATTTTGGAGACACCTTACTCTATAAATAGAGGTGTCTCCCCCATGTATTTCTCACTTTGAGAATGTTAATATTATATTCCCAAATTCAAATCTGAGCCATACTTCTTCTCTTAGTTACTTGCTAGAGCATCCCAAGAGGTTCCTCTAGCGTCCCTTTCTTTAGAGTTAGTCTAACCTCTCTTAGATCACCACAAACAACCTTCATCCCACCATTAAATCACCAAAATCGAGATCCATTTTCTCTCAACACCAAGCTTTCACGCATTCACCATCCACCATAGTCGTCATTTCAAGCTTTGGTGATGAGTGCGTATTTTTGCCCTCATTTAATGTTTAATTCTGGGTATTTAATTGAATTTCTGTGCTTAAAGATTGATTTAATTTGGATTTCCTATAATTGGGTTTATTGGGCATGAGATACAAAAACATGTTAAAAATAGCTTTTTAGTTGCATAAATTGTTCTTTGGATATTTTGAGGTGTGTTAGTGCAGCTGCAGCTAAGTTGAGCTCATGAAGGTGTGGAAATAAATTTCTTAAAGTTTCATAACACCTTAAAGATAAATCCAATAATAGAAAATTATCAAAATCACAAAAATCCAAGTCAAGCATTCCATGAAGACGGCAAGGAAAGCTTGAAAAAGTGAAGAAGTTTGGCTATGCCAAGAAGAGAGAAACAAAAAATTGGACCTTGTGTTTTTCTTTATCTTTATGATAGAAGATAATTTGGGAAAAATATATCTTTAGATATTTTATTTGATATTTTTAAATAATTATCTTATTTAATTATATCATAAAATATTAAAGATAATAACTACCAAATCTTTTTAAATATGCCAAGATCTTCTTTAATCTTTTTAGATCCACAACAAACAAATATATCTTGAAGATATTGGATTGTTTAGAAGATAATTTAAGGAGATTGCAAAGGGTTGATTTGGAAAATTAGTACAAATACTAATTGGTGATAATTTATCATATATCTTTAATTAATTTAATTATATTAGATATTGATATTATCAACCAATTATATTTGTCAAATAGTCTATATCTCTCCAAATATTTTTAAATATTTATCTTTATCTTTATCTTTATTTTAAAAGATATTTGAGAGATTTTAGCAACAGAAAAGCCCAGTCCAATTTCTATATAAAGAGACCAAGGAAGAAGTAGAAGAAAAAAAAGCTGGGGACTTCGGAGTTCAGGAACCCTTTAGGGGGGCCCTAATTTCGTTTCCTTTCTCTCTCTATTCTTCTTCTATTTTTTTTTTTGCATTCGTGGAGTGTTGAACTTCTTGGGTTGATTCCGTTGTAATTTCTTAATTGGATTCTGAGGTTAGATCAATTAATTTATTTGTTCTTTTGATTCTTGTTGAGATTTATTTTCATCTATGTCTTTTGGTTCTTAATTTAGTGAAAGTAATGATTTTTACATTGTAGCAAGTTAGCACGGTGTTAAATCTACATAACATTACAACCGTACGAGTCCAAGGGTTTTTAAATTTTAATTGAGAAGTTACTTTGATTAATTTTAGAAACTTTCATATGATTGCATGATTTTTTGCTAATAATTGAGAAGTTACTTTGATTAAAGGTGAAAACTTAGATTAGAATTAATCAAGAAGTTACTTTGGTTAATTAGCTTTTTACTAGATATAAGAGGTAAAAGAATGGACATGATTAGGATTAGTAATATTTAATTGAGAAGTTACTTTGGTTAAATTTACTAAGATTAATCTACAAAGTTCGTGCTTTTGATTTGAGAAGTTATTTTGGTTGAAAGTAAGGACGCCAACAAATTAATTGAGAAGTTACATTGATTAATTTGAAGTCTTAAACAAGAAATCAATAACAATAATCTTTAGGAAAACAATGATGAATCCTATTTTGAAAAAGCAGTGGAATCAACCTATTTCTCTTTACTCCACCTATTTCTCTTTACTATTGTTTCCATCTTATTTTATCTTTTTATTTTGTATAGATTTTATAAGAACTAATTTGTTAAAAATCAATTCCGTATTCGCTGGGAGACAACTTAAGGTTAACTTAACCCATACTAATTTTTTGGCTACTTTCTTAACAATACTGAAGTTGTTATAGATAAGTAGTATTAATTTGATCGCTTGACGACAACGTTATCATTTGGCCCAACCTAGCTTGAGGAGGACGCTATCACCATTCCTATAGTGTCATGTGGCCACTAAGAGAAAGCCTATCTAATGAGAGCATGGCACATGGCCACTCTCTCTAAAGAAGATAAGTCTCTTCCTTACCTTCTAAGCGACCAAGATAAACGCATATTGACTTGGAAAAGTCAAAGAAGAATGTGCTCCACACTACTGGGCTTTTTAAGGCCTAAAATCTTATGCTACTTGGCTCATTATATACGGCGCAAAATAAAATCTATGCTACTAGGCCCATAATACAAAGTCAATAAAATAAATCTATACTACTGGGCCCATAATACAAAGCCAAAAAAACAAATCTATACTACTAAGAGTGCTCAAAGGTGGTCCAAGAGAAAAAGAGTTTGGGCCCACTCCAACAGTTGGAGCCCACTCTTCTTATATGCACTAACCATGGCTGAGGCGTTTGCCATCATAACCTCTTAGATTTAATTCTTTGCATGACAAGGAACATCATATAGGTACATGGACGATAAAAGGCAGACCAATAAGAAGAATCATCTATTTAGAGTAAGGTAATTTGTTTACTAGAAACAACAAATGATTGCATTCCAATGAACCAATTACATGGGTACTATTACCTAATAAGCACGAACAAAGATATATACTAAATTATAGATCTAGGAACACTTTGATGTGTGGGCTTTAAGAAGAAGAATACCGAAGAGTTCATGATCTTAGAGGAGCATGAGAAATATTAGACATTCTAACAATAACATATAAGGATTTCAATGAGGTAAAAAGGAATAAACCTAACTTGTTTACTAGACAGTATGAATTGTTTAAGACGCAGGAAGTGAGAAAATACAAAATATGTTTAATAGATTCTAAACTATATTAAATGAGTTTCATTATTTAGTTAAACATTATGATAAATAATGTTGCATATGTCAATGTACCTAGAAAATTTATCTTTAGAAGAATTCATTGGCATTCTTAAGGTGCATGAGTTGGAACTTTAGAAAGACAAACTTCTTAAGAAAGAGAAAAGTCTCTCATTCTTAAAGCCCAAAACATGAGAGACACTCAAAGTAGATGAACCATTAGAAGACCCATTAAATGGTTAAATGATGAGGATTGTTAATAAGTAGATATATATATTGTAGTCATTATAATATGATGTTAAGTTGATGAAAATAATACATCTTAAAAAGTTTCACATCACCTAAGATAAACAATGACATGAGTGATAGTGCTTTTATAAAGGACTTAAAGTTCATGACTTTAAAGGTTCCAAGTAAAAAAAGTTTGTATTTGACTTTTTTTATACTCTTGTATTAGAGTGTTATGAAGTTTTGACTAAATTCTTACTTTTGAAAGTGTAGGTGTGTACTTATACAAATTTTCACATAATATTATCTTGTAGTTGTCATTAGACAACTGTCGTGATTTTTCTCCAATTTTTAAATTTTTACTTTATATTCTTGTGTTAATTGTTTTTATCTTATTTATCAATTGGTAAGATAATTCTCAAAGTAAAAATGTTCATATTCTTCGTAATGACGCTTTATTTTTTTCATCAAATGAGATATATTTTATCTCAAGAAAGATCCATTACACATAGCAGTAGAAAGAAGGACATAGAAGAACAAGAACTTTACCTCAACAACCAAAGGTGTCGATAAATAAGAAGACACGAGCTTTTTTTGTTTGAGTGTACGAAATCTAGTCACTTTTCATCCAAATGCCTAGAAAAAAAAAAGAATGATAAGATAAACATACATACTTCTTTAAGAAAGAAGTCACTAAGATCTTCATGTAGATTGTAAGGTCTAGTTTTTTGCCCTAAAGTTTTAAGGGTTATCTTAAGCTATTGGGCCTAAGGGCTAGCCCAAGGGATAAAATCACCCCAAAGTCTGCCCTAATTGATTCATTGTGCACTTTCAGAACCTGCTCCCTTGGTGCTTAGAGCCGCAGTCGTCACTCCGCTAGGGTTCAGTCTTGGAACTCTGTCGCTCTTGTTCGAGCCAGTTTCGTTCCACGTAAGTTGCATCACATCCCATACCTTTCTTGTTTAGCACAGTTGCTTCGAGTTCCAACTAGAGTCGTACCAAGTAGCTCCGTGCCTCTCTGTTCTTGTGTTTCCAGTTCGCTAAACCGTCCTAAGAGCTACTACGTTTCTCTATTCGCACCCAGGAACTCAGCTGTTAGCCCTTTTCCAGGTAAGGGAAGCTAGGGTTCGCCCTGTCGTTGTGCGTATTCAGTTTATGCTACTATTTTACCTGTATAATATGCTTGGTGTGCTAATATGAATGTGTGAGCGACATTGTTGAACCATGTGTGGACAATTGTGTGTTTGTATGCGCGAGAACAATGGTCAACTCTGGTTTTCTTGCCCAAGCGAGCATTCTCACCTATGCGAGATCAACAGAGGCTCACCCAAGCTGCTTCACACGAGCGGTCGCTCAAGCGACCCACATTGTTCCTGAGCGAGCGAGCATCTCGCCCAAGCGAGAGGGGTCTCGCCTAAGCGAGATCCCGCGTGAGGCTACTCTTCCCCTTTTCGAGCCCTCGCCTAGGCGAAGGGGGCTCGCCTGAGCGAGACCCTTCAGCCTGAGCGAGTAGCTGGGCGAGGTAGTGTAATGCTTGATCGTTTCCTTGACTTTGAATGGTTAATGTTTGCTTGGATTTAAGTATTGTGTTAAAAGTATGAGGCAAATGAGTATGCATGAGTGGTGTGATTCATGATTTATGGATAATGGGTTTGGCATGGGATATTAATGAAATGGTTGGTATTAAAGTGTCATGGTAATGTGATGAGTTGAAATTCTATATTCATGGATGGAGTATGATGAATTGGAATGAGTTTGACCTCGAACATGAAAGGTATTGGCTTTAAAGGTTGGCCTAATGAATATATATTTGCATGATGTGTATTACTTGGTTGTATGATTATGTTTGGTCTGTGTCAGTGCGTAATTCATGTTAGTGGGTATCATGATGGTACCCCATCTGTATAACTTGGTAAGGATTCAAGGTAAGGATTGCATCCTGACGCTCTAAGGAGTCAGTTAGTCTCACTTAGAGCGGATTGACTCCTGTGGTGAGAGTAGCAAGAGGCTTGAAACTCATTAAGGGCTAACCTTGTGTGTGAGGGAATTGATTCATTGTAACACTTGTAACACATAGCTCGGGGGTGAGCAGCTCGGGATGAGCAGAGGTATCCACCACAAGTACAAACATCCGTTAAATCCGACCAGGTTATATGTATCCAGATGAGTCGAGTCTTAATGTATTGTTTGGAAGGTCTTAACATGCTTGTGTGATGTATGTATAATGGACTGTGTATATGCATCTGATTGCATTGATGAAATGGTTTTGGCTCTAGCTTACCCTTTCTTGTTTGAATGTCTTGTATGTTATCCTTTTACTTTTGCGATGATCATCAATTTATTGAGGGGACCAGATGCGAGAGGTACTCGTGACCAACAGGGGAGAGAGATTCCGCTGCATAGTCTACTTGGGCTGGACTTGATGTATTCTTGTTGGGCTTTTCTTTAGGGCTACGGCCCATGTATCAGTTTGACTTTTGATTCCTTTATGTTCCTCTTAAACTTTATAACTTGTTTTTCTGTGGCACTGTGGTGTGCCTTATATTGTAAGGAGTTGGGTTTAAAACTCTAAGATTGCGCTATTATGTTACCTTGTGCGACGTTTTCGTTAATTATGTTTGTTAATTTAATGGGACATTACATAGATCCTCATGTCAATGTGTAAAAACTCAAATTAATCTTATTTAAAAGAATTATTGAAGAATAGCTAACTTATGCTCGATGGTCAATATAATGTTTAAAGTCAAATGATAAAGTATAACTAAAACTTGATGATCTAGTAAGAAGATTCAATCTGAAGCACCCACCTATATTAAAAGAATGATTATCTAAATATGGTCTCTTCTCTAGTTGCTTAATTTTGGAAATAAAAGAAATCTCATTTTGCTTTTCTATAATCACTGAATTTAGAATACTGAAGCTTAACTTAAATCTTTATGATCTTTGTTTAGGTTTTCATTTAAGTGTAACATATCCTTTGATTTACAGTTTAACAAAGATACACTTGGTTTTTAGTAGATTGATATGCTTTAACAAATTTTAAATTCTCTGAATTTTTGTAAGCATAGGATACAATATATTATAATTATTAATTCTAAAAATATAAAACATAATTTATTCCTTTTAAGCTTTGAGAGAGAAAAAATCTTATTTAGAATATATTGAAAATTATTTTATTACGATGTATTATATAGAAAATGAATTATACACTATACATAATATAAATACTTCAAATAAAAATTAAAAACACAATACAGTTAAAAATAACAAATCATTATCTTGAAATTAAATAATAAACACGTTAAATAAATAAAATATATACCTAAACATATAGGTATATTGATTTTAAAATAATGCCTTGTTTATACTAGGTACATTTATTTTTAATACTAAACTAGTTATAGTTAATAAGAAAAAATAAAGAAACAAAAGAATGTCAAATACTTAAAACTAACAAATATTTTTCTAAGAACAACCAAACAATGTAATATTTGAAGAAATTAAAATCATATTTAAATATTTTTTATACAACGAACATTCGTCACAATAAAAAAAATATCATTACCCCCAATGAAATCAATTCTGGTCGATTGATTTTATGAACTCGTAATGTCAGAAAAAATGGGCAGAGCTGCTTGTTATTATTGTTCAGTCTCCAGGGTTGACGAGGCTGCAATTACTAAAATTACAAATACACAAGCAGCAAGGGATGACCATCCCAATTAATTTTCAGAAAACACAAATGCTTTGACCTTTTCCTCGTATGTATAGCGAAATTGTACAAAATTAATTTTCATAAAGATAGCTAGCGGACAGCTTGGCCTCCAAAATTCAAGCTAACTTCAGCTTGGCCACTTAAATAACTGATTTCTTCATGTAATCAAACTCGCTTCAAGTATGTTAATATGCCTAAGCCAGCAACAAGTGCAGCTCCAGCTGCAGCAGCACTATATGCAGAGGCCCATGCATCTGAATAAGCATAACTTCCTGAACGGGAACTTTTTACGTTACCACGTGGTCCTGCGTAGTCTAAATGCAATTTCAACCCCTACAGCATTAATAATTCTTAAGTCAAACTCTTTTCAAGACACATACTTTATAAACATCTTTACCATAAATGACAGGTCCACAATCTACTTCACCGAAATTTTACATTTTAGTCCCAACATATATTTTCATATATTTTTTGTACTTTTGGTCCTTGCATAAAAAAGTCGGAATACTTATAATTCTAGTAAACAAGAGGGATTGATTTGTAAACAGTTTGCATATGGCTACTAAAATGTAGTCTTTCATTGAACATGGAACTAAATTTATAACTTAACCTATATTAGACATCCATCATCTTTCTCTAAAAGATTTTCTCAGATCTACAAATCTATTTCCTTTTTCAATATTAAGAAAGGAGACAAAACTTTCCTTCAGGACTCCAGACCTGAAGATAAACGCACCATACCTTCAAACCTGCTGTCCTAGCGTGATCCACAGCAGTTGCAAGATCACTGTCTGAAGCCAATACAACTTTGTCATGATCTTCATCTTCATACTGAAAAGGAAAATACAACTAGCTTCCCTTAGAAGAGGATTATACAATCAATCTCAAGAAGAATACAAAATAGTCTTATAAAGTACCAGAATTTGCGGTACGTTGTTAGGATCAATATCATCACCAAGTCTCTGAATTATTGAAGTTATAACGTCTTTCATGCTCCGGGTATCTGAACATGCAAGCAACCATACAAACAACTCAACTGATAATACACAAATATAATTGCCTTGAAATAAGATATTGCATGCAAGTTACTCAGAATGTAGGCATTCCCTGAAACCAAAGTGAAGCAGACATGTTTGTCTATGGAAAATAATATTAGGACTTCCATCCTTTACTTCCTGACATAGTTTAGTGTAGACCATTGATTAATGTACTACTGTTTTTTTCTTTGAAAAAATCAATGACTCACAATAAACCACGTCAAAGAGTAAAAGATAAGAGCAAAAAAATAGGAGTCATAGTATCATTTTCCTTTGTGTATCAATTATTACTACAGATCTTACTGACAACATGTACACGCAACCCATTCACATTCAAGTGAAACTTATAGAAGAACTATAACTATAAGTTATATGCTGTCAGATATTAGAAGGAAATTGCAAATTAAATGCTGAATGATGACATGTGACAATTTGCATACCACAAGTGAATCTGTGCATTCTGCCCTTTTTATCCTGTATCTTAAAGGAAAATGTATTAGCCATGCTTGATGAAAGGTAAGGAATGGACCTCCCCGTTTCTCCTCCATCAGAAGCCAATTTCAAGGAACTGTCACTGGTGCATAATCAAAAGTGTGTAAGTATATTAAAAAATACTAATGTTTCTTGAAACAACTTAAGCGAAAATAACCTTCGTGTATCATCATCATCGTCATTTGGAGTTAAGGCCATGGCTGAATCCCAAAATCTTTGCATCAAGGTGGTTGCTGCTTCATTATTCCCAACCTGATAGTGGAGGAAAATGATATCATTATTTCCAACCTTATTGTGGCCAGCACCAATGTTTTTCTTTTAAATTTGTTAGTCTAATTCCATTAGGAATTGCATTGGTCCATCGTATTTGATCTACCTTTTTCTTATTTTCAAATCCTATACTCTTAAGATAATTTTGTGAAGGAAAGAATAAACATGTAAATTAGTTGCCTTAGATTTAATCATCTGTAGCTGCTGAAAAGCTTTCAGATTTTTAAATTTCCAAGCAGCTAAAAATTGGTCGTTCTAGACCAACTCATAATTTCCGTTGAGATATTACCAATTCATGAACAGTAGATAAGCCTACATTTAACAATACGAAAAAAACCAAATCAAAGACATGTCACAATATTTTACTGACAAGAATCATTCTAGACTGTCACAAATAAAGCCATTTGTCCCATTTTCGTGCAGCATGAATTTAATATTCTAGTCAACAATAGTATAGTAGTGGACTCCAAGTCAAAGGTAGATAATACACCTGACTTACTGTCGCCACGGCAGCATGAGTAACATGGATCACATCGACCACAGCAACTACACTGCCATCTGTTTTCAACCACTAAACCAAGTTAGAAAAAAATATTGAAGCATATACCCGTTAAATCTTCCTCGTCCCATATGTATTGCAATTAACATTACCTCTATTAATCACAGGAAGATGCAAAAATTTTCCGTCATGCATAGTGTGAAGTGCATCAACAATGGGCGTATCAATTACTACACATTCTGGATTTGGAGTCATAACCTGCATATTTATTAAATAAGATCAACAAGAAAAGGATGAACACTCAAAATGACCAATTTTTCATCTAACACGATAGAACATAGGAACTTAAACATTAATAGATATAGATGCTGCAGAATCAAAGAATGGAAAAGGAAAACAAAGGTAAACTACTTATTCTAATCAATGTAAAAATAAAACGTACCTTCTCAATGGGAGTTGATTCGGGAGAAAGATTTTGTGCAATTACCCGCAACAAGATATCTTTTGAACTATTGAAATTTTTAAGCAGACATCAAAATTATTCCAAGCATGTATAAATGAAAGTTGGGGGAAAGCCAAAATCTTTTCATGTAAAGACGACTACTGGTCGTGTCAATGACCACAAACTTACGTGAAGATGCCACGAGGTTTGTCATTAACTGTCACAACAGCACAACTCTCATGAAATTCAACCATCTTCTTTGTTGTTGTCAGAACTGAGTCCGTTGGTGATACTGTTACTAGCCTAAAAAGAATCATTATCTGTTAAAGTAACTTGGATGGTGAAAAAACATATAGAAATTTAAAATTTATATAATTTTTTCAACTCCAACAAAAGAAGGTATTACCTACTTTGAATTCTCGGAAATGATTGTAGACAACGATGGCTTGAATATTTGCTCCCGAATAGTTTCAATGAATGATGTGTTGGACTCTGTGCAAAGGCCAAATACAACGTAATATTAAAAACTGTGAACATAACTAATATCTAACTGTTTTAAAAGTAAACTACCATACAAACCAAAAAGCAAAACATGAAAACAAAATGGTTTACAAAGCAGAACCTGATGTTCCCCAGTGTTTTTCAACTCCTTCAACAGCTGCTGCAATTGCTTTTCCTTTCTCAGCTGCCCTTTCCATACGGGCAATGGCATCATGCAAACACTTTGCTATGTCTAGTAAAGCCAAAACTTCTCCATTCTCCACCACAGGTAAATGTCTAAATCTCCCTGTCAACAAATATCAGCCATGTATTCAAAAAGTAAGATATAGAACAATAACTAACTTGAAAAGTTGAGTGTTTCTCTATATATACTACAAACCTTGCACCATCTTTTGAAGGGCTTCCGCAGCAAGAGTTTCAGAAAGGACAAATACTGGATTCCTAGTCATGACTTTGGAAACTGGTGTGTTTTCAATGTTAATCTCTTTGGCAATAACTCTTGTTGCTATATCCTTTATTTAACCACAAAATAAAACATGAAGCTGTGTAGGTTAAAACTGCAGAAGCCCAGGCATGGACTCAACTTTTTTTTATTTTTCTTTCTAAAAATTGAGAAAACCATGTACGTACCTTGTCCGTGAGGATTCCACAGAGTAAAGCATTAGAATCAGTTAGTAATAGAGCATCCACTCTACGGGCAGCCATCCGACGACATGCTTCATAGATGGTTGTTGTTTCAGGTACTGTCAGGGCCTTTGTAAGTCGCAATGATTTCACTGTCCGCTCTCCTGCTAATGCCCTGATCCAATTTCATGTACCAACGAGGGAACATCCCATTATTTAAATTTATAGGACTTTCAATAAAAGGTCCTCTGTTCTAAGATACTTATGAAGGACCTATTATTGCTTAAGAATAACTCTATTTGAGTGCATTCAACAACTCCCGAAACCAATTCAATTTTCTTAAGTCAAACTTGTTGGCATCACTGATTGGGTACGAAATATGCAATTAAAGAAAGTAGATTCTTATGTATATAGTCATGTCAAGATCATCAACCTCTGAAACAGACTCAAATTTATAAGGGGGACGAGGAGAAATTCTTGTATGGAAACGAATGTTCAAGGCATAAATCTACTTACTCAAAAAAATAAATTACTCTAGAATTCAATTTGTTTGTACCTATTTTACACCTGCTTAGACTTTAACAAAAGGATAATGATATTCAATCAAGTAAAGTTGATGGTACCATCATAGCAACCAAATCAAAGTCAAAGTCCTTTATTTTCATTATTGTAAAGCAACCACTCAGCCAATCAGGCAAGACTTTGCATAGCCACGTTTGTTTGACGTAGACACTTCGAAAATACCGAGTTTCACAATTATGGCAACACATATCCCAAATAGCTGCTCAGAAAAGCGATAATTATCGGTATACCACAAAAATAGCTACAGCTATAAAATCCATAATATTTCAAATTATTACAAGGTTAATTTTAGCACATGAAATAAAAAAGCGATAAAAGGATTTTTATTCTTATAAATAAACAGTAAAAAAAGACCATAATTTAAGGAGGATTAAGATTCAAATTAACGATTCGATTAATTTGGGCATGGTATCAAAACCAATATTATTAGAGCGGGGAAAATTAACAAGAAAAGTAGTGAATAAGTACAACATACACAGGTCGGAAAGACGTTATTGATTTTCGAGAAGTAGCGTTAGGCACTCCTGATTCGGAGGCTTTCTTCGTTGAGGAAATACTCCTTCTAGAGGCACCGGTTTGACTTGCCATCTCACCTCTGCTCCAATATCGCTACAACGAAAAAAAAGCATCAAACACACGTCAAATCCGACACAAAAAAACAAAGAGTATAAAATCGAAGAGTCGTACAAGCTAGCTACAGCTCCGAATTGAAACAGATTGATTGAGTTCGGATGGAGAAGTTGAAGTCAAGGCGGCGCAAGGTTTGGTGGCTAGAAATATTGCCGGGAAAAGGTTTCCGCCGGAGAGGAAAAAGAGGAGGGAATGAGAGAGGAAGAAGTTAACCCTAGAGAGAGATAAGAGAAGCGTAGAGAAGGGTGGAAGAAATATTGAAAAGAGATAGAGAAATCAAGAATTTCAACGTTACTGCTATGTAGCCAATGGAAGGCGTGCACGTCACTTATTCCTCTTTTGTAGGAAATTGGTAATTATAATAATAAATTAATTGGCAGTAATAAAATAACCACATACTCCCAACATAGACATTGAAAAATAAACAAATTATTCTACGTAATTTATATCGATCGATATCTTTATATAAATAATTGATAAATATAACACATTTTAATGTAAGTTCTAATAAAAACTATTTAAATTTTTAAACCAGTATACCTTAAAAGAACATAGATTCGTTGGTTATTGGTTAATTTCGTATAATATATATATATGGTTAATTTCATTAATATGAGTAAGGTAATTCTATTTTATTTCTATTGATATCACAGTACGATTTCGTCAATATATTAATGCTTGTTTTAGGCGGAAATGTAAACCAGTCAAACAAATTTAAGTTTAGGTTACTAAAAGTAATATATTTAATTAGGTTTGACGGGTTTGTTTATATAGGTCAGAATTAAAGTTTGAATTTGATTTGGTTATAATTTTCTAGGAACAAGGGCAACTGATTATTCCGGTTATATTTTTAGTGATTTTCTAAAATTTTATTAATTACCAAACACACTCACGTTAGAAAGTGAAGTAAAGTAATAAAAAATAATTTTAACTCACGTAGATGTTAACGCCTTTGATAACATCTTTGATGATAAAATGACATTTCTAAGAAAATAGTATTATTTATTTAAAATACGACTCTTAAAACCTATTATGTTAATTAATTATATGTGTATATAAAAATTATTATTATTTTGACAGTAAATATAAAAATTAAAATTATTTTATGAAAATTAACATAAAAATATATAATTATATATATTTTGTTTGTTTCAAGTGGAGATGGAATTGATAGTACAATTATTGTTTCGTTAAGGTGATGTGTGAGAAAATGAGAATAGTGATTTATAGAAAAAGTTTGAATTTGATTTCTCAGTAATTTGAACAGAAACACACACAAAAAAAAAAAAAAAAAAAAAAAAAAGACAAGTTAGTAAGAGTATAATCACTAAATTGCTCTTGCATGATAATAGATTATGGTTAGGACCATAATCAATTCTACTTCATAATGAAGTTGAGAACTGATTATGCATGGATGAGAATGGATGAGAATCGTTTATGCGCTTCATCTTAAAGCATAAACTGATTATACTTCAAGAAGAATCAATTATACTACAAAGTTCTTCAAAATAGATATTATTGAGAGAGATTTTATATCAACAAATTAGAAGTCAGCCCTTAGAAGATCATTACACCACTTTAACCCAAAATTTTAAAATAATAAATTTTTATTTTTTTTATATATTGTTCAACTTTTTCATTTTTATTCAATATTATAATTCAACTAAAACTTAAATTTAAATTTGTAATAATAAATAGGGTTAAATATGTTTTTGGTCCCTCAAGTTTCAGCGAAATTTGGAATTAGTCCCTCATCAAAACTTTTGACCAATTTAGTCTTTCATCTTTCAAAATGCGTGAATTTAGTCCTTTTAACCAAATTTTGTTAAGTTTATCTGACGTTTCAAGCGCATTTCATGATAGTATTTAAGTTAACATTGAAGTAAAAATGTGTCAAACAGTATAAATAATTTAAATACTATCATGAAATGCACTTGAAATGTCAGATAAACTTAACAAAATTTGGTTAAAAGGACTAAATTCACGCATTTTGGAAGATGAAGGACTAAATTGGTCAAAAGTTTTGATGAGGGACTAAACCCAAATTTCGCTCAAACTTAAGGGACCAAAAACATATTTAACCCTAATAAATAAGGTAATTGGGAAGGAAATAGAATTAAAGTTATTTGTAAAAAATGATATAGTGGTGAGCTTAACAAATCTTTTTTGCACTTTGATTAAGTGTTAAACTTTGATCCACAAATACGGAATATATAATCAAAATGACATATTTAATTCAAAAATTCATCTCATTTTAAAAAATATAAGATACATACACTATAAGAAAATTCGTATTTACTTATCAATAATTACATACAGATTTGAATCTATAGGTAAAATAAATATTACCTACAGATTTTATCAACGAATTTTTATCCGTAAAATGGTGTTATTTATGGATTTTTATGTATAACTACTTATATATTTTATATGAAATATTTGTATGTAAAGTTGAAGTGTAAGGGCGTGAAATTTTTGAAAGCATTACCTATTGAATTTACATACGGATCTAAAATAAATAAATTCATTTGATTATAATTTCAAAATACAAAGTCTTCATTGTTCTTTTTAGTCTCCATCTCTCACTTACGAACTCATAAAAGACAACACATTCGCTGATTGAACTACCTGGCGCTCGAAGCTTCAATCCCTCACTGTTACACTACATGAACCACCTCCTCGGGATGGTGTGGTAGTCCGATGCGGAGCCACCATATACGACATACAACACTCTAATGGCGTATTCCTAGGGTTCTTCGCCCCAAACAACAACATTTGCCTCTTGATTATGCGGTGCAACTTCATCATCTCCACTAGATTCAGTGCGGTCACAACTGGATTCAGATTCCATCCTACCTTATCACTACAGCTTGTATTGCTCATTGTTGTTGTCTGATTCATAATCAAAGGAACATTGAGCGGGTGGAACGTTCAACTATTTCTATTTTTTCATTGAAATGAATGGTATGGTGTAGAGAATGGTGAAGGAAAGGAAGAGGAAAATGATTCCAAAAGAATATAATGAGACACATTAAAAAGGTGGAAGGATTTTATTAAACTACTTAATAAAAAGTTGGCTTAAATAGTCATTTGGTCCTAATTTTGGTCAAGTTTTTTTACTTTGGTCCTACTTTTGAAATTGTTTTCATTTAGTGCTACCTTTCGTTAATTTCATTTAATTAAATCATTTTCCTTAACTTCGTCTAAGTAGTAAACGGAACAGTGGCCAGCGTGGTTTGTTTATGTGACGTGGAGCACGGTTCAGTGACGTGTCTGTTATCTTACTATGCTGACATTTTAATTTTAATTACAGAGTTTAGGGTTTATACTTGCTGGAATTTGGTTTAGGGAGTTTTCGTGAATTTGGAGATTTCTTCGTGGAATTGGGAATTTCTTTGAATTGGGCATTTCAGAGCAATTGCTACCATCAAAGATTGAGGCCTCTGCCAACAAATCTTCATGTTTGAATTTCTAAGATGTTGTTGTCAGTGTTTTTCACTGATGAGAATTGGAGATTCATCTAAAAAATGAAACTTTTATTACATGAATCATCACCAAGGTAAAACACTAATGATAATTACTGATGATTACCAAAAGCAGGTAAGGAATTACCTAGACTAAACTTAATGGAGATCTTTAGATGTTTCAGGTACTATTTCAATCGAAATTGTTGTTTTATATAACCTTTGCTGACTAAAAATGCAATTTTAATTAGAGAACTACACTAAAAACATTTAACCTGTGCTTTGTTTTCAGATGGGGTAAATAAAAATTAAAATTGAAAAGGCCTCTTGTTTGGTTTGATTATAAATTGTGTTTAACTGCAATTTTATTTTGAAACATTCAAGTGGAGTGAAGGGAGGATCATCACTCATACTTGTATGCAAACTTTATATATTCATGCACTTAAGAAATTGCATATAAGTTTTTGTCAAATTCCTAAACCATCATTCATGCCATACAAATTTGTTTTGCACATCTTATCTGTACAGAAGATTTTGTGAGAAACATATTTTTTCAACTTGTGTGCAGGATGGTTGGTGTGATAGCAAAGGATCACTGAAGACAAAACTGCAAATGAGACAATAGGGAGCTTTCAAGAGGGAGAGAGGAATTGCATACTCTCTTGCCCAAAAGGTAGGTACCAACAGATTGAGAAAATATGTAACTTTTATCAATAAACATGTCTAACAATTGACTTTTGCAACAATGGAGATCAACCCCCATTTCAAATTCAAGAGCAAACAACAACTCTTTGAACAAGCAAGAGATAGACAAGGCTAACTGGGGATGGAGTTGGTTGGAACGTTGGATGGCAGCAAAGCCATGGGAGAGTAGATTGATGGAACAAAGTCGTCATCATGCTGATGCCACAGAGAAAACTCCTCCTCCAAAGAAATGTGTGGACCTCATAAATTCAAAAAAAAAATTCAGAACCATGCAGTGTCAAAGTTAGAAAGAACAATGTCACCACAGGGATTTCAGCCAGACCTCCCCAAATTGGCTAAGCCACTCGATCAACCTCAAGTCCTAGTTCTGAGTTTCACTATGATGAGAGCTCTAATTCGACTTCAATATGCACATTTATGACACCAATATTTGGGAGTGTTTCTTTGCCTTGTGAGAGGACAGAGGATAGTAGCAACTGTACTACTAGGCCTAGTTACATGAACCTGACCGAGTCCACCAAGGCAAAGTAGAAAACCAGCAGTCATCAATTCAATAGATCTCAGAGACAACAGTCCATGGATAAGTTCCAATTTCTCAAAAGGACAACGATTTTCTCAAATGGAGATTCCAAAAGCATTGGTGCTTCTGACCCTTCAACCAACTTTTCTGGGCCACTTAACCTACCCACCTACATGGATAAGAAGCCATGGTGAAATGGATGATTCAATTGATTGATTGTATTCATATGTACTTATTTCCATGAAGTTCAACACTTCAACATCTTGTTGTTCAACTATCTCCTGAATTTAATTACAACTATAACAGTAGTTTTTGTGCTTTTCCTCCACAATACTCTACTTTAGAAATCTGCATTTGTGTGATCAATTTTTATGGGTAGTATCATGATTATAAATATATATGAAGAGACTGCATGAAGGCCTAATAAACATAAATCAAAATATTTCTCACGGTTTTATTTAACTGCTAGAAAATAATCGTTACTAAAAAATAGTTTTTTTAGTGTGTATTTTATAATATATACAATAATTATTATATGTTGTATAATAATATTAAACATTATAGTAATTGATATACATGTGTATATTAATTATATATGTATTATATTTTTAATTATTATATTGTTGTTAAATTATTACATATATTAAGTAAAGCAAAACCATATATTTCTTGTGCGTATTTGTGCAATTAGTCTCTACATAACTACCTAAGTTTCCAAAACAAAAAGAATAATCTATTTTTGTTATTATAATTATAAAATTAAAATACATATTATTATTATTATTATTATTATTTTTTTTTATTATTATGACTACAAAATTAAAAAAATATATATAATTTTATTGTAAATTTTTTTTATTGATTTTGTCAATAATTCTATAATATTATAATTATTACATAATAGGTTATATATATATATATTAATATGTATCATATTTATAATATTAAATAGTATATGTTATAATATTTAAGTATATATTGTGTAACATATGTTATATAAAATATACATGAATCACAATTTAAAAAAAAATTGTATTTGGATGGAAAGTGTGATATATACTCAAAGAAGGTGAAAATCCATGAAATTGAAAATGTAAGAAAATTGCACAAGTTAAATACTACAATGTTTCCAACTAATCCCTTTAGATGACACTCATAAGTGTCATTAGTGTTTTCATAAATTGAAAATTTGGATTACATGTTAGACAAGACAATCTTTTACAAGGAGACTTCCAACATTCTTTCTTCTATAACATTTGTTTTTTTTTCATAGAATTAAGCATGACTGATATCTAAAAGGTTATACAAATTATTCTAAAATGAACAACTTAGAGGGAAGGGAACAAACAAACATTTATGTTCTGAAGAAAAATGTCAAGGAAGCAATTTTTCAAATTGTTAGTTCTTAATTTCTTTATTTTTTTGGTACTCTTATCCTGATCCTATCACACCATTAAGCTAAATATGAAAGAATTAACAAACATCTTCATGCCACAAAAACACAACCGGGTGGCGTCTACAATTTTACTTGTCCGTGTCATTGATATCCCAAAATTTGAAATAACCTTTCTCCTCCTAAACACAACATTAGTCTTTGTTTCAAAATCACTGTTAGAAGCATTTTTGATTATGTTAACATAAGGAAGACAACTAATTGAAATACCAGCAAAATGTAAATTGTTGAAAAATCATTAATTACAGAATAGTCAATTTTTGTCCAAAGAAAAGCATCATATTGAATCCAACTTTCTTGCATGAGGTAGATCAAAAAACATTGGATGAATACAATCTAGTATACACATCAACAAGGATGGATAATACACTATCTATACCCAAAACCCAAGTCTACCTCTTGACCATACATCCCCTGGCTGTGACCTGAAGAATGGATTGACTTTGGGTTTGACCTCAGCTCAATCTCAAAAAGCCTCTCAAGAGCCTCTGAATGATTTCTTCCACCACCAACATCAAGAGTTAATGAAATGCAAAAAAGTATTAGGAATTGAATGTTTTGTCCAACAAAGTAGTCGTGTATGATTATGGGAAGAGCAAAGGGTATGGCTTTGTTCAATGTGAGTTAGAGGAATCTCCAAATAGTGCCTAACACACCACTCATTACTACAACTACATACTCCTTCTAACTATAACTTCCACATTCTACTATCTCCACAATTTTCTCTATCCCATCAACTATTCCTTTCACAACCTCAAAATACTATCAGTGGTACCAGAGCTACGTTTGGTCATCTGGGCGTAGATAAATTTTTCAACTACTTCAAAAAAAACTAGAACTCCATTCTATACTACTTCCAAAATATTTTCTCAACCCATGGCCATTACCAATCAAACATCATCAATTCCAGTACCTATTTTCACAAGAGAAAATTATGATTTTTGGAGTGTCAAAATGAAGACATTCTTTCGCTCCCAAGACTTATGGGACATTATAGAAGATGTAAGACTCGTGAAAATTAATTAATAAATGTGGGTAGGAAAAACCTTTATGACATTAAATATTGCTTGATGTGATGTGGAAAAGTATTGGCTCAAATGGTTGAGAGTACTTGATTGTATGAGAGGACTTGGGTTTGAATCCTATGTATGCCTATTGTGTGTTATTTGATTTATTAGTATTTTTGATAATATAATTGTGACTAGTGAGTGATATTATAATCATAGGATTATAATAGTTATCACCAAATATGAATTGGCATAATGGTTATGCGTTAGCCTTATGAGTGGAGGGTCACGGGTTTAAACCTTGATAGACATAAGGTAGACTTTATTTTTGCTAAATTTAGTTTGGATTGAATGTGAAAAGGTAGAGGGAACCCTACCAGGGCAACCCCTCTTGAATAATTACCCTTGAATGAGAATTAAACACCCTATTAAGCCTTTTTGCGTTTTAGTCTTTAAACCCTTAATTAAGACACATATAAAAGGGCCAAATTGAGAGAAAAGAGGGGTTTTGGCAGTGCTGATCTTTGACTTTGAGAGAAGAACGAAAATTGGGCTATGAGTGGTGAGTTTGGGTGCACAAAAGGTGAATTGGAAGGAGGCTTGAGGAGAAGCATTCTTTCCTCCCAATTTTTGATCAATAATTCCAGGTTAGGGGAGCTGTCCATTTTTGCATAAGAATTATGGTTGTGTTTCTAGGTTTGTTTTATTCTCATATTAATTCTATATGGTATGAATTTCATATTATAGGCACTATGATTGAGAATTGTGGAATTGACAGTGCATAAAGTTTTTGTGGTAATGGAATAAGAACTGAATGAGGGTTATGGAATTGGGCAGAGATGATTCAATCTCGAGTTGGGGTAATATGAATGAATAAAATAACATGTTTGATGTTTGCTAGCCATTGTTTTATCCTGGGTAATGATTGAATGTTGTTTTGGTATAATTTCGGACTGGTTTGGCATTGTTTTGGGTGAATTGTGTGCGTGAACAGAGAGGGAACTCTGCAAGTCTTGCCTAGGCGAGTCCATCTCGTCTAACAAGAGTTGCAGAACCTTGTTTCTGGTGCTGATTCGTGCTTCTCGCTTGGGCGACTTATTTTGGGGTTGAGCGACTAATGCTCTCGCTTAGGTGAGAGAGGCTCACCTAAGTGAGGTCGCGATGAAGCTTGCATGTGTTGAGCGCGACTTCTCTTCCAAGCGAGGGGTTTTTGAGATGTTGAGCGATTGATACTCTCGCTTAGGCGAGAATGGCTCGCCTAAGCGAGGTCTCGATGAGGCATTGGTACTGTTTATGTTGAATTCTCATTCAGGCGAGAAGTTTTGAGTAGTTGAGCGAATGAGGTCTCGCTTAGGCGAGTGAGGTTCGCCTAAGCGAGACAAGAGGGTGTAGTCACTGTTTCATGCTCGCTCAAGCGAGTTGGGCTAGCTCAAGCGAGGCTGATAGACTAGCCTAGGCGTAGACCTTTGACTTAGGCGAGAATGTTGTGAATCTATGCTTGTGTGTGCACTGTTTGAGCTATTTTGGTTGATGTTCCCTAAGTAGTGGGAAGTATTTACATGTTTTGGGGTGTTTGGGCTTGAAGGACTAAGTCCATAGGATTTTGTGATGTGCTTGGATTGAGTAGCGAACGAGGAGTTCGTGATGGGTGGACCGTATGCGGAACGTGAACAGTTTAGTTCACCGGAGGTACCCTTGCTGGGATGAATGAGCGAGGGAGTTCATTTCATGCTCAACTTGGGAATGCTATGAGCGAGGGAGTTCATAGTAGGAAAGGCGGGTATGTGTGTCCGGGTCCGAGCGAGGAGTTCGGATGAACAGGCGTAAGAGTCCGTGAAGCAGGACTACAAGCGGGATAGGCTTGTAGGTTGGACCACGAGCGAGGAGGGTCGTGGAAGCACATGAAATCCCAAAATTAGAGTACATGCATGAACTCATATTGGTTATGAGTGGGGGAAAGTGGGTGATGTTGTAAATAAATATATATAATTATGAATTAACTGAGGGTTTATTTCATATTTATTTATGTGTATGTGCATAGCTCACCCTATCTGTGTGTGTATGGCGATGATCGAGTAATTTGTTATCCGGGAGCAGATGATGTTTCAGGTGAGCCAAGAGCTGCTTAGTGGCGGAGAGTGGGCTCGGAGCAGGAGGGGATTTTATACTGTTTTTATTTAATTTCCTTGTAATTTGATTACAGTTTTTACGGTTTTGGATATTAATCTTAAAGTTGTACATATGGATTTTAGAATTTATAGACCATTAATGTTTTAAAGTTTTAAATTTCCCATGTTTTTTTGGGAAATGGACTATTTAATAAATGAGGTATTTCATCATGCCTGTTTATTTTATTTTGTTTTATTTTAATATAAGTAATATCCTAGTGGGATGTTACAGAAGAGGGATTCACTATTCCAGAAGACACTTCCACTCTTACTGCAGCTCAGAAGAAGGAGTTGAAGGAAAACAAACAGAAGGATTCAAGGGCTTTATTTGCTCTTCAACAAGCAGTTGATGACACAATCTTTCCGAGAATAATAGGTGCCACAAACGCAAAGCAAGCTTGGAACACAATACAAGAAGAGTTTCAAGGAAGTGATGAGGTACGCAATGTTAAACTTCATTCTCTAAGACGAGAGTTTGAATTAATAAGAATGAAAGAATCTGAGACCATTAAAGACTACTATTGTAGAACAAAGGAAATAGTTAGTTAGATGAGAGCCTATGAGGAAACTATTCTTGACAAAAAAATCGTTGAGAAAATTTTAATTTCTATTCCCTAAAAATATGATGCAATCGCAACCGCGATTGAACAAACAAAAGATTTGGCCACATTGTCAGTAACACAACTAATGCGCTCTCTTGAAGCTTATGAACAAAGATTGAAAAGGCATGAAGAAGACTTGGTCGAAAATGTCTTTCAATCAAAACTAAAATTACGGTCTCAGAATAAATAATATGAAGGAAATAAAAGTAGAGGAGAAATTTCTGGAAATAAAGAAAATTCTAGAAGCTTCCCTATGACCCGTCAAGGAAAATATCCCCCATGTGGCATATGTAAAAAGACAAGTCACATGGAAAAAGATTGTTGGCATCATGGAAAACCTCAATGTCAGTACTGCAAGAAATTTGGCCACGTAGAGAAGTATTGTCGTAATAAAAATAAGCATCAAGCAAACTTTGCTGAAGAACATAATCAGGAGCAACGCTTATTTTATGCCAATCAAGAATCTCCTAACAGAGGAGAAAGTTGGTACTTGGATA
>Ga0214544_1006014_pt1 | contig 22860 bp, 11 predicted proteins | sample CNSS3metaG_FD_160074 | JGI IMG/M metagenome (GOLD analysis project Ga0214544, IMG submission 160074) | Root nodule microbial communities from cowpea collected in UCLA plant growth center, Los Angeles, California, USA - CNSS3 | ecosystem: Host-associated > Plants > Roots > Nodule | place: USA...
CCTTATTTGACCTAGTTTCTAGAAGCTAAGGTTAGGTTTTTGTAGAGACATCCTTAGGTATCTTTTATTTGCTTAGAGGCACCTAAACTCTTCTATATAAGGGGTGCTCCTAGACATGTAAAAGGGTAGATCATTTTGTTATAAACTTTGGGTATTCAACCACCATTGCCATGAGCTCTCCTTCCTAGAAGTGAACTCACCTTTGCCTTATCTTGCTTGCAAGTGGCGGCACCTTCACTCATCTTTAGGGTTTGGTTGGCTTAGATCCCCCCTATGAGTGGCGTGCTTCTTCCATTGTTCATCTTTTATGCTTTCCATTTTTATTGTTTCTTCTTTCATTTTGCTCTTTAAGTGTTGTTATTTTTGTGTGTGTTTTAAGCTTGAATCCAACTCTCTTCTTCCTTTCATGAGCTAGATAAATGAACCTTCACATCTAGATAGCTTGCTATCTTAATGTCCAGTGGGAATTTTCAAAAAGCTTTCGTAAACAACTTCACCATATTCATAACCCTAAAAGAAAACAAGATAATCTTTCATCAAAATTAATTAAAAGTATCAAAAGGACTCTACCTAACCCTTTTCCATCCCTTCCAGCTGCTTTTCTAGATGGCTAGGGTTTTCTGGTTCTTCACATTCCTGCCAAAAAGAAATTTGGCCAAAAAGGAACTTATTTCGCCTAAACCAAGGTTTGAACACACAACCATCCAATTTCAAATCAAAAACACAACCAATTTAACCAACTCAAGTTTTTTGATAATTCCTATAAATATAGGATCATATTATCACTCATCATGATCTAGCATAGTGCCAAAATAATAAACAATTAATATAACACATAAATGGCATACGCAAGACTCAAACTCAAGTCCTTTTCATAATAATCAAGTACTTTCAACCATTTAAGCTAGTATTATTCCACGTCATAAAACCCCACATTAAATGTCATAAAAGTTCCCACCACCCGCATTTATTAAATAATTATTTATTTAATTATTTAAATTTCTCGGGTCTTACACCGCACGTCCTAGCAGCCCTATAGAATTGTAACTAATCGCCTGATGGTACTGATCTTACTACCAAGTGTTGTACCAGTACTGTGAATTGTACTAATCTGACATAGTAGAGCAAATGCTACACACTCAAACCATTCCTAAACCTACTCTAAAATTACCAAGTTACCTACATCTCATTCACGTATAGACCCATATGCGTCACCTCACATCACTATGCTATCATGGTTTCCAATCTTATACCACAATCACCAAAGTATGCATATATCCCATCACTATTCCTAAAGCCTCACTGCAACTTGTACACCACAATTAAGCTTTAGCCTACCACCACACCATACCCTCAACTTTAGAGGAGGAAGGCTAGAGGAGCTTCTAGAAGAATGCTCTAGCTAGGTGACTCTCAAAGGAATTTTTGTGAAGTGATCTCAACATCATAACATTACACATTCAAGAGTGAATTTACAAGGTGGGAGGCACCTTTATTTATAGCCTAAGGTGTCTCCTAATTTGGAAAAGCAAAAAAAATCTTAACTTGGCTATCTTGGAAACCAAACCAAAAATCATCTCCAATAGGAAAAGGACATATGGCTACTCAAGAAGGTGGAAAAATACTCTCCATACCTAGAGTGTCATGTGGTCACTCAAGAAGGTGGAAAAATACTCTTCATTCCTAGAGTGTCATGTGGCCACTCAAGAAAGTAGAAAAATACTCTCCATTCCTAGAGTACCATGTGACTTGATCACGCCTACCTTGTTGACCTAGATGCAACTCGACCTAGACTTTTGTAATTGGGCCTAATGGATCCAATTGCAAAAATTAGGTGAAATATGATCAAAAACTACTTCCAGAAATTTATTTTGAAAGCATGGCCTAAACAATTGGCCCAATTGAAAATTATACTAATAGACTTTTAGGTAGCTTGATGTCATCCTTGGCTATGAGATAAGAATTTGGAGTCTTTTAGACCCATTATGGTCTTAAAGCTCTTAGGCCCATGAAAGAAGCATAATGATTGACTTTTGATTGGGCAAAGGCTAGGCCCAAGTCATCAAATAGCAACAACAACAACATAAGTAGATTGACCCATTTTCTTTAGAGGACCACCTTATATACCCACTCTTTACTTTGGATTTTTCCATGTAAATGCACACTTTGTAGCTCTCCTCCAATTTGAGGCTTGTATCCATTTTCAATTTCAACCATAACAAAAAATTGATACACACCTAAATCAGGATAAAAATCAATACATTTGGATGAAAGGTTGTTGTTCTTGGAGGGAATTTATATCAAATTTTATTGGTAATACCTAAAGGTTTCAAACAAGACATTATAGATATTGTTATGAATTCTTTATATTTGTGGAAAATTTGTAAAGTACTGAAATTAACTAAAAACAGGATATTAAAGACAAGAAGGAGTATAGGCAATGTAAATGATATACAAGAATTTGAATAATGGATACTTGGATTAGAATATAGCCCAATAATATGGAGGAAGACCAGTGAATATGATATTAAAATTCCAAAAGCCCTCCTAAACTATTCCTTGTGACAATCTCGTTCTTCATTTGGTAAACTTTACATATCATGAACTTTTGTTAAATTTGAGAGATTTCACATTTTCCAAGAAAGATTTATTTTAGAACTAACTTTTTGAAGTAATTGAGAAAATCAACTTCATTTTTACCATTATCCAACGAAGGAAAAAACGATATTTTAATTCAAATTACTCATGCCAATCATATAAAGATAGTGAAGTTGAAGAAGAATGGCTTACAACTGAATTTTAAAAATGACATAAACTTAGTTACAAGTAGAGGTATCAATTTGGTCAAGCCTATAGGGCTTGGCCCTAGCCTATGTGGGTTGGGGCCAAAAAAGCCCAAATCGAAAAAAACCCGTATCAAAGAAGCTCACAAGGCCAAAACTCCCATAAAAGCCCTGTGGATCAGGGCCAACCCATGGGCTTTCCTCTTCAACATGAAAAATGTGAGACCCCTTTTAATTTTTAATATATGTCCTAAAAGAGGGGTTGGGCCTGACCTTTTCAAGGGCCCAAGACCAGCCCACTATGGACCCCCAAGACCCCCTCATAGACCCTCACTCTTCATTCTGTCTCACTTTGCAGAAAACAATTTCTCTTCCCTTCCTCAAACTATAGAGCAGCAGCTCTACTAAGGCACAAGTTTTTGCCTCCTCAAGTTAGCGAATCTTCTTTGTTCAGAGTTTCCTGAACTTGTATCTCCAAGTAAGTAGACCCCAACCTTCTTTTTCCAACTGTCTTGTGGTGGTTCTACCTAGGGTTTATCCTAATAACCCTCTTGTATTTTTGTGTGCCAATATTTCCAGCTCCTTAATATGTTTCTAGAGTTGTGGTGCTCTCCTTGGGGTACTATTTTGTTTGGCTAAGCTTGAGTAAGGTAAGGGAAGCTAGGGTTTCACTTTTTGTTGTTGTTTTGTTTGTTCTTGGTTTGTTTGGCTAAGTTTGATTAGTGTTTTATGGAATATGAGACAAGATTGGGAAAAACGTTAGTTTTTGGTATATTTCTGAGTTAGGGGTTCAAATATTCATGAAACTGTGATATTTGACATTATTTCTCGTATTCTTGAACCATCGGGCAGTCGCTAGGCGAGTGACTTGGTCGTTGGGCGACTGTGTATTTTTCTGATATGCATAGTTTTAGTAAAATTGACTTTCCCGACTCATTAACCGTTGGATTGAGCTCAAATTTTGACATTTGGTTCATAACATGCTATTTTATGGTTTGACTGGTTGGATCGTTGATTAGATGTTTGTAGCTTGAGAAATGTGTCACGCATTACTGCAGTGATTTTGGTGTTGTGATAATAAATTTTCTTAGGAATTTTGATGTAAGAATTATGGTTGTGTGTTGTGCTTGAGTGCATGGAATTACAAGTACTTAAATGTTGGCACTCATTTATTTGGGATGAATACTATTTTGTGATATATGTATGTCATGGTATGCATTTATAAAGTATGAGATTAAATGAAATCTTGTTATGTTGAGTATGAAATGGAAAACATGACTTGTTTGATTGGTGGTGGTTTGGCATGAGACTTGAATGATTGAGATGGCATGTGGAAATTGTTGGTAAAAGAGTTTCAAGGGAAACTCTTGATGATGGTGGTTAGTGAATACCTTGATGTAGGAGATGTCTAGATAAAGGAAGGTATCCTGACCTCTAAAAATTATTCACGCTCACATAGAGTAGAATAATTTATGTGGTGAGAGTGGCAAGAGGTCCTAATCTTGGGACATATTGGGCCCAAGACATTAGAGGATTAACCCTGTGTTGGTTGGGTGATAACCCCTTGCGTCTAGACTCTATAGAGTTTAGAAGCCAACACAGGCTCATACTTCCTTTAGAATTCTATATCAAGAGTATGATCCGGATATTGAGTCATAGAGTCTTGAAATTGTTTGCTTTCACATGATTTGGGTGCCTACTGCTTTGTCTGTGCATAATATGATCTGACTATTTATTTGCTTTATAACATGATTAAAATAATTTTTGCTCTAGCTTACCCTTTCTTTTGGTGTATGTTTCTTTGCTTGGTTTCTCATTTTTGCAATGATCACCAATTTATTGGTGTGAGCAGATGTGGAAACCCCTGGAGGTACTCAGAGTGGTAGAGATGATGTTGTGTAGAGTGGTCCCCATGGTCTGGGTTGTGGCTCACAGTTGAGCCCTTTTGAAGAACTCTTAGTTTGTTTTAAATTCCTTGCTCCCTGAGCAATCCTTTTGCAAAACAATAGTACTCTTGTGTTATGTTTTATGGCATTGTGGTATGCCTAAACTTTCATTCCAAGTATATTATGGATAACTGTAATAGTTAGTACATGTATGCTTCATGTCATGTGCTCTTTTATATTATAATTATGTGATTCTTAATTTTAGTATATTACTCTATTAGAAATGGGATGTCACAAAAAATATATTATTTTTTAAAATATATTATTATCTATGGGATGGACTCAATGACCCGGACAAGCACGACAACCCGAATAGGGCCAATGACCTGAACCTGCCCAATGATCTCGACAAGCACAATGACCCGGACGGATTCAACGAATCGAACGAGTCCGATGACCCTAACGGGTCCGACGACTCGAACATGCCCGACGATCCAAACGGGTCCAAGGATCTGACCGTGCTCGACTATCCGGTCGGGCCCGATGATTCGGACGGGCCAAACGACCTGAAGCTGCACGACAGCACGGACGAGCCTGAAAATTCAAACTGGGTCGACGATTTGGATGGGCCAAACGAACTGGATAAGCGTGACGACCCGAACGACCCCGACAAACTAGACAGGCCCAACAACTTGGACAAGTGTGACGACTCGGACGGGCCCGACGAACCAAATAGGCCTGATGACCAAGATGAGTCGGACGACCAGAACAGACCCAACGAGTCGAACGGGCCAAAAGATTCGAACGGGTCAAATGACCTGGATCAGCCGTCTGGTCAGGCAAAACGACCCGGACAAGCATAACGACCCAAATGAACCCGACGAACTAGACGGACCCAATGACCAAGAGGAGTCTGACAAACCCGATGGGCCTGATGACCAAGATGAGTCTGACGACCAGAATAGGTCAAACGATCCGGACGGGCCCAACGAACTTGACTTGTTCGAGTCGTCGGACCTGTCTGGATCGTCGGGCCCGTCAGGGTCGTTGGGGTCGTCCGACCCGTCCAAATCGTTTTGTTTGTCCGTGTCGTCAGGCTTGTCCAAATCGTTAGGCTTGTCCGAATCATTAGGCTCGTCCATGTCGTCATGCTTATCTAGATCATCAGGCCCGTTCGAGTCGTCGGGTATGTTCGGGTTTTCGGGCTCATCCATGTCGTTGAGCCCGTCTGAATCGTCAAGGTCGTCCGGGTCATCGTGCTTGTCCGAGTCACCAAGCCTGTCTGTGTCATTAGGCACATCTAGGTCTTCAGACCCGTCCAGTTTGTTGGGCTGGTTCGGGTCTTCGGGCCCGTTTGGGTCGTCAGGCTCGTCTTGGGCTTCAGACTTGTCCGGGTGATCAGACCTGTTTGGCTCGTCAAGCTTGTCTGGGTCTTCGGACCCGTCCAAGTCACTCGGGTTGATCTTTGACTCTTGCTTAATGTAGTATTATTTGAAGGGCCTAACCTACCTTAGTTCTAGCCCTAATCCACTAGAGATGGGGCTTTGGGAGCTGGGACTTTTTTTTGGCCCCCTCATTTGGAATCCCCTAAAAGGAGACTTTATGAAGAATGGATTAAGGCTAGCCCATGGACTAGTGGTCAAATTGACACCTCTAATTACAAGCCACTTTTGAAGGTTGGGGTTCCAATAATGTTTGTGAGAAACATCGATCAAAGTGATGGTTTATGCAATGCCACCGAATTGGTTGAGAACGAGCTTGGTAGAAATATAATTGAAGCAATAGTTTTAGCCAAAATTTAAAATGGAGAAAAATATATATTCCAATGATGAATCTTATACTTTCTGATTTAGGGCAGTCCTTCAAATTTAAAAGAAGAAAATTTCTTATTTCTTTATGTTTTGCAATAGTTATATATTAATAAAAGTTAAAAAGAAACATTGTCTCATGTTGCTCTGTTTCTTTAAAGACCGATGTTTATCCATGACCAACTAGCTTTGTCCAGAGTAAAATTAGAGAAAAGTTTAAGAATATTTATTCTAGATGAAAATAATAAACCATATAACATGACAACGAATGTTTTCTATCAATAAATTTTGACAATATTTAATTTGAAGAAATATCATCGTACGAATATTACCATATTGACTAAACAACATATTTATTACATTATTTTATTACAGACACTCATGTTATAAATATTTAAAACTTTATCATACTTCTTTTATAAAGATTTATATATGATAAGAAATTACAATTGGAGAAGTGTGAAAAAAAGAAGATATATTGTTATGAAGTACTTTTAGATTGATTACCGTCTGAATGGTATGCATGCATTTTATACTATATAACTTATTTATTTTTTATATTTTTTATTTTGTTTTATTTATGTTCTTATTGTAAAATATCTTATAATTTTTTAATGTCATTTATTTAATCAATTTTTGTATTTTATTAATATATTTTTTTAAAATTAGTAAGTAAATATTTCATGAAAAAAATATTTAAAATGAGAAAACACAAAAGAATATATTCTTATAAAGTATTTCTAAAGTAATGGTAGTTTCAATATCTTTTAATCAAATAAATATATTTTTCTATCCACAAAATACATATATCAAAGGAAAGGACTCGTAAGTCCGTTTGTTTTGATTAGCTTTTTTGTTGATAATTTCACTTTGTATAATTAATTATATTATATTTTTATAATTCTAACGTCTTATTTAAATAATAAAATAATTAAATGAAACATTATGATGAATAATAAAAAGTAAAGTCATGGAGTATAAACGCTACTTCTTACAGTTATTCAAGAACGTTTAGAAGGAAAACTAAGACACACCACGATGCCAATAACAAGACAAAGAAAAAAGTCTAACAATAATAAAGTAAGTGCATCAAGGGCAAGGAAATACATCGGCTACAGCCCTAAAGAAAATTCAGAAAAAGTTGGGTCCGACCCAAGATAAGCTATGCAGCGGAATCTCCATTACCTTGTTGATTATGAGGAGTTCTCGCATCTGCTCTCATCAATAAATTGATGATTATCGCAAAAAGAGAAAATCACACACAGGACATACAAGCAAGCAGAAAGGGTAAGTTAGAGTAGAAAATGATTTATCATACCATTGCATACAATTGGATAGCCAAAGATACATACATCAACCAAGCATGTGATGACTCACAAACAAGACACTAAGACTCAAGACACGACTTATCTGAATACATATAATTAGTTAGATTCACTGAATGCTTGCACTTGTGGTGACCTCTGCAGAGCCAATTGCCAATGGGTTTTACCCTACCACTCACAAGGTTAGCCTTCAAACATCTAGGGCCATTATCCTGCCAAAGATTAGGGCCTCTTGCTACTCACACCACTTGAGTCAGTACGCTCTACGTGAGACTCACTGACTCTTTAGAGTGTCAAGATGCAATCTTTACTTGAATCCTTACTAAATTATATAATGAGACACCACCACGAACTTCGTGGAATTACGTCCTAAGCATGAGGCACCACCATGAGCTGCCACTAACAAAGGTCATGGAATTACGTCCTGACCATGAGATACCACCACGCAGCCATCGTGGAATTACGTCTTGACCAATGAGATGAGATCTCACCTAAAGATCCATGGAATTATGTTCTGACCAATGAGGCACCACCATGAAACCTTCGTGGATTTACGCATACCAACATCATGTTTCTCCAACCAACATAAAGTCATTATACATACCAATTCCATGTCAACACTTATAACCAACCATCCCATTCATGTTACATGTCAAGATCATGTCAAACTCATCAATTTCAACCCATAAACCATTCAATACTTGCAAAATCACCCATTTCATGCTTTAACATAGTAATTCAACCAAACATGAGGAAAACATCTAAGAATAGAGAAAAAACCAGGACCTGGGCACATTCTCACCCAATTCTCGCTCAGACTGAAAGGCTTCGCTCAAGCGAGAGGGTTCTCTCGCTCAAGCGAGCTGCTTTCGCCTAAGCAAGAGCTCGAAAAGTGGAACAATGGCATTGTCGCGTTGTCGCGCTTAGGCGAAACCTCCTCGCCTGAGCGACAGCTCGCGCAAGTTCCACGGAGCAACTTCTGGTACTCTCGCTTGGGCGAGAGTGGCTCGCCTTGGCGAAAATACCAGATTTCTCCACTGTTCACGCGTGCTCAGTTCAGGCATTCAACCATAACAACATACAGTTAATTTTTATACCATCAAAAGCTTCACACAAGCATCAAAATCATGAAATATAACAGGAACCAACAAATATAACTCGAAAACGTGAAACCCTAACTTCCCTTACCTGGACAAAGGTTAAAGGAAGACATTGGTGCTCACTAAAGAAACACAACAGCTCCAAGAGTAAGTTTCGAGAGCTGGAAACACTGACCTAGATGGAAAAACAAGGTTAAACCCATGAATCTTTGTTGGTCCACGAAAAATAGAGTTAAAAGAAAGAGTATAAGGGCTGGAGGTCAACCTACGTGGAGTAGAATGAGCTTGAGCGAACTTGACAGAGGACTAGAGACCAAACCTTAGCAGAGAGTTGTTGTAGCTCTAAGAGGGAGGAGTACTGGTTTGTTTCTGGAAAATAGAAGAATGAGGGTGTTAGGGATACTTTAGGGGGTTTTGGGTACCCCATGGGTCAGCCTTAGGCCCAACAGATTGGGGCAGCCCTTAAACATTTGGCAGAATAAAAGTGGACCTTATAATATTTAATTATATTTCTTCTGTATTTCTATTTCTGATGTAATTTGTTTTTGTTTGATTTGTACACAAGTGTTTATTTTGTTTATTATGATATGACTTTGATAATATTTTATCTTTAAAATTAGTTTTCATCTCATATTACTAGTGAAATTTGATTTTAATGTTGATGCTTTATTTCATGTTTATCATCATCACGACTAAATCATTCCTAATAACACTATATTTTTGTGGCATCAATTAAACAAATATAAATGATGACAAAATTAAGAGTTTCGGTTTACGGTTAGTTAAGATTAATATTGAAGTGGTATTAGATATATGGTTAGGATTGAGTGTTATTACTAGATCAAAATTTATAGGCATTAGTCAGGGTGTAACTCTTTTTACTTAAGAGCGTACCAACTCAAACGTCACGATTCGATTGTGACTCGTCCCACTTGGCCTCCACAGGACAATTGATGTCACATGCAACAATCTCGTCCTCAGTCATTGTCCTACTAGGAATCTCACTTGGATTGTGACTTGGCCCACATATATTTGGGAAAAAAACTTATAAGAAATTGTAAAAGGTAAAAGAAAAGCTTAATTAGATTTTGTGTATAAGTTAAAATTGATTTATAAATTAAATTATTTGTAAATTCTTTTTCCTACAACTTCTTTTTTAATCTATGTGTAAGTTAATTTTTATTTTTAGGAAACTCGTTTTATGTACTTTTTATTTTTCTTCCAAAAAGTGAGGCGTTTGTACAAATATTTAAAAGGTGTGGGATCGTATTGAAACAATGTGTTCATCCACTTCTGTGTAATTAAGTGTATTTTGTATGGATGTAAAGTTATTTTGTTTTCTGAGTTTCTAAGTGTGAGGGGCAAAAGTCTCTGGGCAAAGTATTTACTCTTTTCATTATGGTTGGTGTTGGTGGAAAATATAAGGTTTTAAATTAGGTGATGGTAGAGATGTTAAGAATTACAGGAGTCGCAAATAGTAGGTAACTAGCTACCTCATTTATTCTATATATAAAATAATTTACTTGTTGCTTAGTGTCCATTTAAAAAACACATGCAAACTATTTTAAATTTGAACATATTTATGTATACTAGTAGGTTTTTTTAAAATATTTATATTTTAAAATTAAATTTTCATCTAAAAATATAAATTTAAATCAAAGTATACTCTAAGTTATCTATAAAATAGAACTTAAAACATAAATCAAAGTTAATGGTATTCCAAACATAACTCAAAATAAATTAAACTTAAAACATAAATCCCAATTAATGGTATTCCAACCATAACTTAAAATAAATTAATCTTTGATGTTTTCTCCATCAATATTTTCACTTGACACTTTAATTTTCGAAACAAAAAACATCTAAACAAAACTTATGAATAATTACATAGTGATATTATTGGTTAAATTGGAATGAAAATTTGAACAACTACATACACTACTAAAAATTCTTATATTACATTATATTTTTCTTGCAAATTTGTTAAAAAAATTTGCAAGAAAAGTCTTTTTCCTGCTATTTTTTCTAAGAATTTTAATTGACAAGTAATTCTTTCGTGAGTAATTATTTCCTACAAAATTATAAAATTTGTAAGTATTTCCTACAAAATTTGTTGTGAAAAGTATTTTATACAAAATATTTTGCAAAAAAATTAACAACAATTTCCTGCAAAATTTTTTTTATAACAAAATTTATAAGTATTTCCTAAAAAAAAAATTTAAAAATTGACAAAAAATATAAATTTTTTTAGTAGTAATATTTTAAAATCTAATTAAATTTCAGGTTCAAAATAAATTTAGATAGCTTTAATTGAGTTTGAGTTAAAAAAAATTATCTATATAGTATTCAAAAAGATTATATCTTTTAATTATTATTTTTTTGTTTAATTTTTTTCGTCTAGATAATATGGGGTAGTTTTGTCCCATCAATACTCTCATTTGTTTTCATATGTTAAAAAATTATAAGATTTGTTGTTGGTATAAATGATATTTTGGTTAATGTAGAACAATTGGTTACTTAACGACGAATCTTGACCAATAATTTAATAGAGTCAAAATAATACAATTAAAATTTATATATTTAATTATTTTTATTAATACAACAAAAAGTCATATATGAAATTATTTACCTATCATTCTTTGAACCTTACGGGGACTTAAAACATAATTACACATTTTTTAATATAGTATTAACCTTAGTTAAAAAAAACAATTCATTAATTATAACATTATAAGAAAATCCTTCGTTAACAACCAATTTTAGTGATAAAATATTGGTAGTCACTATAGTGATAAATTTGTATACCAATTTACAAAATAAAAAAATTATTAATTATTAAAATAGTTATTATTATGAATAATTATGAAATATACAACTAAAAAAGGTGTTAGCGACTAATTATAATTATCGGGTTTCAATAGAATTAGATTTTAAATTAGTCTATAATTAATTAGTCACTAATTTAGCGACTAATTATAATTGTTAATCATAATAGTGAATATTTTAGTGACCCCTTTTTATTTTTTTAAATTAGTATCTAAATTGTTCACTAACTAATAATTTTTTGTCACTAAAATTGATTAATTCTAATAACTAATTTGAATAAATATAAATATAAAATTTGAATGTTAATTTAATTACTTTCTATGCTAGTCTATAGTCAATTGTTTGGAATACTACCACTTCTAAAATTTACTATTATTTGGAAAGTGGACATTGGATAAGATCGAGTATTATTTAAAACTAGAATTATGACCCGTGCAACGCACGAGTTATTTTTTAGATGAATGAATTTTATTTTTTTATAGTAAATGGAAAAAAAAGTTAAGAAATTAAAAATAAATATTAATAGTAATGATAAATATGATTTAAAATAGGTGATATTAATTTTATCATGTTTATAAATGAGTGCAAAAGGTTCTGAACATCCAACATCATAACAATATTAATTGTAGTAATCATTGTTTTGTCTAATATAAAGTTTTAACTTTTTGAACATTTATATATGTACATGCTATAAACATGTATACAAAACTTCTGATTGATTTCATGGGTTAGAAGACCATTATAATTTGCAATATAAAATCGATATAACTTTATTAAATTTAAAATTTGATAAAAAAACAAAAGAATGCAATACAATAATTGTCAAATAACCGGAATAGTATAAGATTAATTTGTATACCTCTTATCAAATATTTTAAATTTTTATTTCTAAACCTCATTTGTAGTTGTAGTAGCTAGTTACATTTTCATTTTCATCCATAATTAATATTTTCAATCCAATCTTCTTTTTTATTTCACTCTAGAATATGTTACATATAGTTGTTCATGAATGAATATAGGATGAGGAAGATAAAGTCCAACTTTAGAGGATTTGCCTTTGTCTTTTGTTATATGTATTTTAAGTCACACAACTACCTTTCACCTAATTAAATTAAATATTAATATAACTAAAATTCATTTCTCAATATAAAAAATATAATTAAAATTCAGCTACAATACATCACAAATTTTCAATTAAAATTTAATACAATCATAATTTCCTAATTTTGCAATCACAATTTTGTATAGAACCAAAACATAATAAAATTTAGTATTTATTAATTATAATGTTAATATTTATTACTTTTTGTATTTATTAATTATAATGTTAGTATTTATTACTTTTCGTATTTATTAATTATAACATTACTATTTATTATTTCTTGTATATAGAAATTTATATTAATGTTATTCGTAAAAACTGATAAGAAATTTCTTCTTTTTATTTATTTTCCCTCTTTTATTTTATTTTAATTCTTTTCGTATTTCCATATTTATTATTAAACAAAAGCAAATATAAATCATTTCAAAATTATATATTAATATTTCGTGTTTGAAACAAAATATTATATTTTAAAAGTACACAATATAAAATAAAGTACTAAAAAATTAAATTAAATATTAAATTATGTAATTAAATATTAATGAGAGAGTTTAAATACCTTCTTTTTCACCAAAATCAGTATTAAAATGAAATTATTAATTGTTCTACAAACTCGAAAAAAAGCTACAATTATAAAAGAAAAACCTTAAATTTATCATATCATAAAAAGAATCTATAAAAAATAAAGATATAAGGTTGTCATCCCTATGAATGCTCACACACTCACTGCTAATGTCTTAAACAATATCATGCATTTTCATATTAACTTGATCAGTTTATTGTTTCCTACTATTTATTTCTACATAGTACTCAATATAGAGATGTTTTCTATTTTCTTTGATGTATTCCTTTTTTGTATCTTGTTGTATTAAACTAAATTGCAATATTTTTATGGTTATTTAATTTATTACTTTGAAAAGGGAAAATGGTTTTTTGCATTCCAACCTTTGAATTTTGTAAAAATGCTAAAAGATATAAAAATCAGTACAACAACTGAAACCTTTCGGTCAAAAAATGCTACACACAATCAAATTCTACTTACATATTAGAAGTCAAAGTTGAATATTAAATAAAAAAAAATATGGCAAGAAATACAGCAAAAACTGCCACAACAAAAGTCAATATTCTCAAGAAGTTATATTTGGATGAATAACATAATAGCAAACCTAATCAAACCCAATCGATAAGATGAATGATTGAAAAGAAACTCTAAAAATGTTAGTGGTTTTTCAAGTGAAATTAGATAGAGTACTCATTATTTCCAGTGTCCTTATCATTAGACTTACCAGAAATATTGCATGAGGGTCTAAAATCACTACATTATCATCAATTAATATAGGAACATAGTACAGAGGATTCAATCTCTCGAATTATGATGATAATAGAAACTTTTTACAATCAAAGAAACTTTCCTCACCACTGTTAAGTTTGGTTTGTACCACACTACATTTCTTATTGTGCTATGAATTCACATGGACTATAATACTCTCGTTTTGCTTTGTCGCTCTGAATTCACCTGAACTATAATGCTCTCCTTTTGCTTGGTCTTCTTCTTTATACTCATATGGAATACCTAGTCATATCACATCAAAAGAATAAAAGACAAAATCAGTCACGAAACCAAAATTTCATTAAAGAGGTTCTTTTATAAATATTATATTATATATATATATATATATATATAAAATATTTTTTTATATTTATATTTATAAAAAGTATAGAAGTAATACATAAAGAAATGCTAATAAAAAAATATGCATAACCTGGGTTTAAACGTAGTAGCATTGAACAAATATCAAGACAGTCTGGATCCAATCATGAAAGAATAAGTTGAGAAAATGGAAGACAGTTGTAGGATCTGATGTTTTTGAGCACCTGAAATCAACATTTTGCAATTAGTAATGGTGACGGACATATTAAATTTAAAAAACTGATGCGCACAAGAGATCGAAAGAATAAGAAAACATGTTAAATAAAAATAAAATGTGATAAACTGATGTGCACAGGAAATGATTAGCACTAAAGGCTTGGATCTTTACCAAGGTAACCAATCACTAAATAGATGTTTGTGAATAATGCCTGTGTGACCATCCAAGTACTCCACCACATTCCCCTTGTAGAAACAAAAATCCCACTATAGTGATAAAATATAGGTAGTTACTATAGTGATAAATTTGTATACCAATTTATAAAATAAATAAATTTAATTATTAAAATAGTTATTATTATGAATAATTATGAAATATACAACTAAAAAAGGTGTTAGCGACTAATTATAATTATTAGGTTTCAATAGAATTAGATTTTAAATTAGTCTATAATTAATTAGTCACTAATTTAGCGAGTAATTATAATTGTTAATCATAATAGTGAATATTTTAGTGATCCCTTTTTATTTTTTTAAATTAGTATCTAAATTGGTCACTGACTAATAACTTTTTGTCACTAAAATTGATTAATTTCTAACAACTAATTTGAATAAATATAAATATAAAATTTGAATGTTAATTTAATTACTTTCTATGCTAGTCTATAGTCAATTGTTTGGAATACTACCACTTCTAAAATTGACTATTCTTTGGAAAGTGGACATTGGATAAGATAGAGTATTATTTAAAATATAGCCACTCTTAAAAAAACTAAATATTATTTGGAATGTAGTTAATTCGGACTAAAACTGTGTATTATTTAAAATGCGATCACTCTTGAACAAAATTAGACATTATTTGGAATACATGCACTCATGATTAAAACTAAATATTGTTTAAAACACAATTTTTTTTTTCTAATTTTTTTGTCTAAACGCAAGTTTTACAAAGAATATGATTTAAAAGATCACAAGTTCACTCATTGAATGAATTTAATAATTCTGGCATTTTTAATAAATATGAAATTAGGTGTAAATTGTTATTATAATCTGTTTTATTATATAGTAAAATTTTTATATTATAAAAATTAAAATAATATATTAAATAAACTATTATCATATACAAGGAGTAGTTTGATTTTCTTATGTGCTGGTATATTTTTCTAGTAAAATATAAGTTTTCCTTTTTATAAAAGGTTAAAAGTAATTAAATAAATTAAAACTATTAATTATTACTTGGACTGGTTGGATCCATGTTTCCCCAACAACCCAAGTGTTTGATAGATTTGACTGGTAGCTCGCTCAGAAAGGGCTTCCATTATTCCATACTTACCAACTACCAAAATATTAAACTATCAAACTTTATTACGTCATCACACTTCACTTGTGTCAAAAGTCTAAAACTCCCAAATCAATTATATCTGATTTTCTAAGAAAAAAAAACTTATTTTAAATCCCAACAACAGCTTTTAAATGTCAAATGAAATTTCAAAAAATTGAATTCAAAATTTTTTCTTCACGAAATTTTATTCAATTATAGTAAAAAAATAAAAAATAAAAACTATCAATTTATCTCGGGGGCTTTCTTCCTGCATCTCCAAGTATTTCTTCTGCACCTCCAAAAATTCCAAAAATACCTTTTAACCATTTGAGCGAAGCCACATAGATCACACCCCCAAAATTATTTTCGGATGTCGACTTCCATTGAAGAATACTTCCGGAAGTCAAAATACATAACCGAAAATCGACTTCCAAAAGTTAAAATATAACCAAAAGTCGACTTCCGGAAGTTAAAATATATAACCGGAAGTCGACTTTCGGAAGTCAAAATATATAACCGGAAGTCGACTTCCGAAAGTCAAAATACATTACCGGAAGTCGACTTTTGGAAGTCAAAATATATTACGAAAGTCAACTTTCAGAAGTCAAAATATATCACCGGAAGTCATATTAACTTTCGAAAATCAAAATATACTACCGGAAGTCGACTCTCTAAAATCAAAATATATTATTAGAAGTCGACTCTCGGAAGTCAAAAACAAAATCTATTTTTCATTTTCGTTTTTTTATTTAAAGTTTAATAATATTTTTGTTTTATTTACTTTTTATATTTATATTTATTTTTCAGTACATTAAATAAAAAGTAAAATTATATACATAGATATTAATATTTTATTTTATTTTTCAAATATATATTAAGAAATATGAAAACATAAAAATAAATAAATAAATAAAAATTTAAAATTTAAAATTTAAAAAACATAAACTTTAAATAAAATTAAAAATAATTAAGACAAAATTAATATTTTTTTAATATAAATTTCAAGTATTTTTAATTTATTTTATTTCTTAAATATTTTTAATATATATTTAAAAAATAAGATTATATATATATATATATAATATTTTTATACAATATATCAAAAATAATATTTAAAAATAATATTTTTAATTCTAAAAATCGACTTCCTATTATTTTATTTTACTTTCGAAAGTCGTAATAGAAATTTTTTGCATGACTCAAAACTTGGCCCAACAAGAGGCCCAATTTGGACCAAAAGCCACCACCGTAGTGGACCATATTACCCTTATTCTCTCGCTTTTTGATTTCAAATCTGTTCTTCTTTTTCTTTCTTTTTCTGTCTGAGGAAAAGTAGAAGAAAGACACAGTGCCCTAGATTTGCTCTTCTCTGCTTCGGAAGAAAGTGAAACAGAACAACGTAAAATTGCAATGGCTTTCGCTTCCTTCCTTGGCAGAGTCCTCTTCGCTTCGGTCTTTATACTCTCTGCTTACCAAGAGTCAGTACTCTTTTTTTCTTCTTCTTTCATAAATTCTTCATGTTGATTTGTACCATAAGATGTCGTTTGTGTAATTTTAATTCAAGAAAATGTAGTATAAGTTTGTGGATTTTTTGTATGTTTGTTTCATATATTCAGTTATTTACATGCTGCAGTAGTTGGATCCGTAACGCTTAAGGTTTGGAACCGTTTCTCTGAGTAAAGTAGCCTCGTAGATCTGCCTTTAGTTTTTGTCTTTTGTTCTATTTAGATTTCGAAAGCGTTACCTTGTTTGATTTCCTGTTTTGACTTTGATGGACCGTGTGAATAAGTTTATACTCAGATTTGGTAGAAGTGCGAGAAACTCAATTCTATTTTTGCATTTATTTGTTGATAGTGAAATTAACCATAAGCTCTTGTCTAGTCTACAGATTTGCATTTTCGGATTAATTTTTATGGTGAAATATGGTTTAGTTGTCGTTATGTTTGAAAATTATCATATCTTTTTGTGTTTATGTGCAATTCTTCGTTGACTTTGATGTGTTTTAATTCTCCCTGAATTGGGTTACTTAGAATTATTGAGTATGACTTCATTATTGCGATAATTGTGCTTGATTTGGAAATTATTCATTGTGATTTTGGTGGGGCTGGCGGGGTTGGTTGCTTTAACTGAATTATTCTTGACCGCTTTTTGATAGAATACATGTGGTTCATGCCCTCTTTTTTGTTGCTGAAGTGAAGTTTCTTTTTTACTCGGTCGTTCTTTACTATAGATTTAATGAGTTTGGAGTTGATGGTGGGCCTGCAGCGAAAGCACTCAGACCAAAGTTTGATGCATTTACACATCGCGTGCATTCTCAAGTTGGCTTTCAACTCCCCCAGATTGATGTTAGTTTCCCTTCTTTCTCTATCATGTGTATCTTTTCTGGAAAATTATGTCTGTTCATCATGTCTTCATTTCAAAGTAATTGGAGATTAATTAAATACTATAATAAATATCTGTTTAATACCATCTCATAGAACTTGCAATTTATGTTGAACGAGGATTGTACCTTTCATTGAAACAAAGGGATGTGCCTGATTAGAAAACGAGAACACGGGCATCGTGATAATGGTTATTAATTCTGCCTTTATCCTTGGGGCTTATTGGTGCTTGCCCATACCAAATTTAGGGTTCTCATCAGACAAGAGTTATCAGTCTGTGTTGGCCATGAATGGTATAATTGAGAAGAAAAGTATTAAAGTTGTTGTGTATATATATCACCTTAGTTTACATAAACATTGTACTTTATATCTCGAATGCATATTATATTATCTTGTATGGTAGAATTTCTCTGATATGGTTGATGTCCTGATCAGACGAAAATTTTAATTGCTGGGGCTATTGCTCTCAAGGGCCTTGGAGGAGTTCTTTTCATATTTGGCAGCTCTTTTGGAGCTCTCCTTCTGGTTTGTATTCAAATTTTCTCTAATAAATTGAATTTCATATTCTTCTCTCATGCTCCTTTTGTTCTAGTTTTGACTATTTATTTAATTTATTTATTTTGGCTGTAGCTCCTGCATCAGCTTATTGCTACTCCTATCCACTATGATTTTTACAATTATGAGAGTGAGGACAAAGAATTTACTCAACTTTTCATCAAATTTACACAGGTCAGAGACGTGACTTTTTTTAAAAACTTTATTTTCAATAAAATATTCCCAGATGTATTTTTACATCTGTTCGCTAAATATAATATAATTCCTTGCAGAATATGGCTCTCTTTGGGGCTCTGTTGTTTTTCATCGGCATGAAGAACTCCATCCCTAGAAGACAACACAAGAAGGCACCGAAAACAAAAACCTATTAGTAGCAGAAGCATTGGAGGACCCCTTTCAAGGAGGGGGGTCATCGTATCCTCAGAAATGTACCAGGATTTGGGTTGGATGCTCTCTTCTCTGGTTCAGAATCAATCTTCCTCCCTTTGAGTTTTGTAGTTTTGGCTTCACTTGGATTAAATTATTGGCTATTATTTTGTATGATCTTGTTATCACGGCTTTAGGAACTATCTTTCAGTTACACTTGTCTGTCAAAAATGAAAACAAAAGGTGAGAAGCCCTGGCTCTTGAACTTCATAATGCCAATTTCATTCTGTTCTGTCTTTCTTGATGTAAGGTCGTCAAAGCCTGGCATGTGAAGTTATGTATAACTTAACGGGGTTTTCTTCCTACACCCCCTAATATTTCTTCTGCACCCCCAAAGTTTTGTGCCGTTCCATTTATGCCCTTCAAAAATTAAATGAAAATTAAAAGGGGAATTAGGTAAAAGTAATAATTAAGTAATTATGAAGTTACGTAGGTGGTTGTCTGAACAAAAATCATAGATGATGGTATTTGTTAGGACAATGATACTTTAATCCATTTTTTTTGACTTAGTCTTAACACATCACTTTAATCACTATTAGATTATCATATCACTAAAAAGAATAAAAAAAGATAATCTAATGGTGATTAAAGTAATGAGTTAAAAAAGTAGGTCAAAAAAAAGTTGGTTAAAATATCAATTTTCATTTGTTATATATATATATGGGTTGTACTCCCAAATTTGCCTTTCACTTTCACTTGAAACAAGAAGTCAACTTCAATATTCATTTTTCTCGGAAATCATGTTAATCATATTCACACTCATTTTTGGAAGTGGACATTCTATAATGCAATTCACGTCGACTTCCGGGTCTAAAATGCAATTCACGTCGACTTCCGGGTTTAATATACTTTCGGATGTGGTACATTTGGTGATGGAAGTGAAATTCCGGTGGTCATTCTCAATTTTAACTATTTTTCACTTAATAGAAGTCGATTTTCGGTACATGTTTCTATTTTACGGCAGTAGATTGTGGACTTTTGATGGTCATTTTCAATTTTGTTTTCTTTCACCGGAAGTCGTGTTAAGTTGATTGTTTCATCGGAAGTTGACTTTCGAATTTCATTTTCGAGTTTGCGTTTCAGATTCGTAACTTTCACTTTTGGTTAATGGTTTCACAATATCAAAATATCGAAACAGAACAGTTTTGCTCTAACCTATTCATAAATCATTAAAAATAATTTATAGCAACACTTTTGGTTAATGGTTTCACAATATCAAAACATCGAAACAGAACAGTTTTGCTCTAACCTATTCATAAATCATTAAAAATAATTTATAGCAACGATACGGAGAGGAGATCACATGTATAAATGTCTATGATGCGAGAAAGGAGAGACAAAACAAGGGAGGGACGACAATGAAGGAGAATGTGGGAGAATGTGAAGAGAAGAGAAAGAGAAAATGTGAGCTTCCCGATGGTGGGAGGAGAGTTTTGCTGTTGTGCTTTTAGGGCCAGGTGAGATGTGAGTGAGTTAGTTTTGAATTAAATAAGAGAGAGAATGTGAGTTTAATTTTTGTTTTAAATTTATTGTTGGTCATATGGTTAAGGGATACTTTTGGAAACTAAAAATTGCTTGTGGGTGGAGAAGATGTATTGGGGTGCAGGAAGAAACCCCCTAACTTAACCGGAGTGCTTGGTAGATGTTTGATTTATTTTATTTTTTAATCATTTTCTTTTCTTTTCTTATGAATATCTATTAATATTTGTGTGAATTTTAATGTAGCATATGTTTTGGCTTATGATTTGGTTTGATTGTGTTTTGTTTCTTCTATCGTGAGTTTTGATCGTAAAAATTTTAAATTGAATTTAGTCCTTTCGTTTTTGAACCTGTTCATAATAAATTTTTTATAATTAATATTTTTTATCTTTTTTATGTAAAAGCTCATTTTCTCTCGTTTTTTGTGAAATAAATTTATTAAATTAATTCTTTTACAAAGATAAAGATTAATTTTAACTACGCATTGTTTTAATTTAATTAGTATTTACGTTATGAAACATTTAAGTATTTTTAATCTCATTTTTGTAACTTAGCTATAATAGTTAATGTTTTCACTTAATTACAATAAATTAAAAGTAGAGGAATTAATTCCAGAAAAAAAAAATCTAGAGATTAAAATTGAAAATTAAAAATCCTATTAAATCTTTAGCTCTTTAAATTTTAGAATACTTATAAATAAATTTAAAGGACGTAATTTCAGGAAAAAAAATTCTGTGATTAAAATTGTATATTAAACAATGGAATTAAATATCTTAATAAATCTTTTTTGGTTTTTTAGTTTTAAAAGTATTTATAGGTTTTATAGTTGGCTTTAATGCATTTTATAAATACTAGTGAGCACACAGTGGGTGTGTTTGCATCGTTTAATTTTTATAAAGATTTGAGTTAAATTCAATAAAAAATATATAATTAATTTTTAAAATAATTGTTAAATGTTAATTAGAAAATTAAAATATATACATAAAAGAGGTTTTTAAAATAATTGTTAAAGATAAAAGAAGTTTTTAAAATAATAGTTAAAAATAAACTATTTATAAAATAATTAATTTTTAAAATAATAATTAAGGGTAAAAGTGGAAATATGGTATCTCTTTATATATTGTTATAGATAATCAAAATTACTTATGGTTGAAATTATTCTTTTCATGGTTTTTAATTGATAAAGTGTATTAGATATGTAGAGATGACAAGTAAACTTGTTCTCGTAGATATTGTCCGAACTCGTTCCCGTTTTGATGCAGAATCCCCACATTGGTTAGGTATGAGTATAGATAAAGATGTCAAAAAAATCCGTACCGCGAGAATTTACGAATAAAACCCGCAATGGGTAAGAAATGAATATTGTAAGTGGATACCCACAGGTAATGGTACGAGTATTTTTAATACTCGCATATTAACGAGGCGGGTACGGGTATCATAATATCCGTACCCGTGGACACTCATACCCAATGTACACTAATTTAAATTAAAATAAAAAAAACATGATTAAAATATTAACATATTAATTTTGAATGAGTTATTTTTTATCAATTAGTTTAAAAAAATTTCATTTCTTTGTAAACTATTATTGAACACTATTTAAATGGGTTATTTGGATTTTATTTAAAATTTATGAATGATATGTGTTGTATTTTATTTGAATTTATGATTAAAATATGTTGTTAAATATTTATTTTTATTTTTTTTTGTAAATACACGCGGGTACCCGTGGATATTAAAACATTTTGCGGGTACCCGCATAACGGATACCCGATAGATATGGATATGGGTACATGACTAATATTTATCTAGCGGGTAGGGTACGGGGGAGCTACTACCCGTACCCTACCTGCCTCGTTGACATCCCTAAGTATGGATATGGGAAATCCCCGACTTTTTCAATTGGGTATGGGGATGTACATATCTCCGCCATAATACTCGTCCCCGTTTAAATTATTAAAATATTCACAATTAATTAAGTAACTATATATATATATATAT
>Ga0214544_1006015_pt1 | contig 22859 bp, 10 predicted proteins | sample CNSS3metaG_FD_160074 | JGI IMG/M metagenome (GOLD analysis project Ga0214544, IMG submission 160074) | Root nodule microbial communities from cowpea collected in UCLA plant growth center, Los Angeles, California, USA - CNSS3 | ecosystem: Host-associated > Plants > Roots > Nodule | place: USA...
AAACAAAATATAACTAAAAATTTTAGTATTGATTCAATTATTATTGAGTTCAATAATCTTATGGATCCATAATTAAATATATAAATTTTAAGTGTATTTTGGCACCCCCATAAATATTGAGCAAGTTCCGCCATTGCCCACCAAGGTCATCCACCAAGAGCACTAAAAACCAACTCCACATTTCTTTATTCTCGACTTCAACAACACAATACGCCAAAGGAATCATTTGGTCATTACCATCTCTTGCCACAACTGATAATAATTCTCCACCATATTTGCCTTTTAGGAAACATCCGTCTAACCCAATGATAGGCCTACAACTAACAAAGTTGTCCTTAGAAGCCTTTAAACACACATACAGTCTTTTGAAAGTTTTTGTCCTTATCATCTACACTGAATTTCACAGTAGATCCAGGATTAGACCTTAAAAGTTCTTGGGCATAGTCATAAACAATTTTATATTCTTCCCTAAATGACCCTTCCACGTTCTTGTATGCCATTTTTTTTGCTCTATGGGCAGTTGACCTAGAGATTCCAATATTCCATTTTTTCCAACTCTGTTTCGAATATTAGTAAGTTTAATATCAGGATTATATCTTATGTTTTTTTCTAACCTCTGACTTAACCATTTAGATGTTATCATCTGGATATTAAATTCCTTACTGCAACTATGTTCATTTGTAATTCTTCTTAGCTGCCAAGTACTTTGAGCAACCTTGTATGCACAATAAGCATACCACTTACATGTTCCTTTTGCCCCTAGACACTTGACACAAATCCTTCGTTTGTCATTTCTAAAAATCTTTAATTTCCTCCCATTGTGCATACCATAAGTTCTTATGGCTTCTACAAACTCCTCTTTTTCTGTGAAGTATGTCCCCACCTCCCAGTTGTAGCCTTCCATACTTTTGGGCATTGAAAATATCCCAAAGTTTTCATAACTATCTCTATCATCTCCAGAACAATCATTGTACTCAACACTATTCAAACTTTCAGATGCCTAGTCAGTGTCAGATAAACCCCTATCAGCTGCATGATTATTATGACCACTAACTCCACCAAAATCAACTGAACCACGACCATCACCATCCCAAGAGTCATCTTCATCTTCATAAGTATGGATATTGACATCAAGTAAATCCTCTTCAATAAAACTATCCCCTATGGAATCACTACAACTACTTACATCATCCTTATCTACATCATCTTCATTCGCATTTTCAACATGAATCTGACTTCCATCACCCACATTTTCAACTTCTACACCATCATGAACCCCACATCCATCTTCCTCAATTTTAACTTGCACACCCTCATCAACCTCACCTCCATCTTTTTCTTCTTCATTTTGTACACCCTCATCAACCTCACCTCCATGTTCCTCAATTTCAATTTCTACAGCCCTATCAACCTCACCTCCATCATCCTCATTTCGAACTTGTACACCCCTATCAACCTGACCTCCATGTTCCTCATTTGTGTTCTGTACAGCCCCATGAACCTTACCTTTATCATCCTCATTTTGAACCTGTACACCCCCATCAAACTCACCTCCATCATCCACATTTTGAACTTGTACACCATCATCAACCTCACCTCCATCATCCTCATTTTGAACATGTACACCCTCCCTCACATCACCCTCAGGATTACCCCCAGAATCACCCTGAACATCACCCTCTTCCACGGTAGGATGATATTCTAACAGATTCACTACCTCAGCTTCATCCACTTTGTGAACCACATACAAGTGTACCTGACCATTAAGAGTGGCAATATTCATCATATGACATGCCCCTCAGTCATCAAACAACAACTCTAATCTACCCTCCAAACAGATCCTCCACCCACTGCATACCACATCTCCTTCACATTTGCATAACCCATCTCCTTCAGAATACCCAAAATCTCGAAATAGCTCCATCTAACTGGGTCACATGCCAAAATACTAAATTGTCCAACATATTGTTGTGACCCATTACTCTCAAACCTCCCACCATGATGAAACACAACTCCGAAATGGTCGTCCATACCAACAATAATATATCTATAGTACCTTGTGAAATACCATTTTACCCAAACAAAGAAACACATATTACATTTTCATACCACTATCACACCGACTAAAGCATCAAAATAGAAAAAAAGCATAACTAACGGGCGACCACTTTTCGTGCACAAAAACACACTTCATGGACCACCACCGTCAACGAAATCAGAAAAAAAGGACCACCACCGTCAACAAAATCATAAAAAAATTACAACAACACCGCATAACACCATTAAATTAATCCACGCACAACATTCAACCACTAACCCTAAACCCCACCATCCCAGAAACAAATAATGCAATCAACGACAAAAAAAAGTGGTTTGTGCACCTGCAATCCCAAATAGCTGTCAATTTGAAGTCAATTACACCTTCAATTTTGTCCACAACGCACGAAATGGCTAAAATTTACTAAACCCTAACTTCACGAAACCCCTCTTCTATCTCACACAACGTTCCAATTCTGTTCCCAATTCGTCCCCTTTTTCTTTTCAATTTCCTATTACGCAGCACTCTTCCACATCACACACCACTCTCGTGCCACGTAATAACTGATTTTCTCACTTAACTGGTCAACACAGTCAGACACTATCTTATTTAACGGGTCAACGAAAAGGGACCACATTGATGCAAATTAACTAATTTGGGTACTAAGTAGATGCAAAGTTAAAAGCGGGTACCATTTAGACACATTGGGACGAAACCGGGTACGTTGCGACTAATTATACCTTATTTTAAAGAGATTTAAGATAAACATTTACTATTTTACCAATATGTCCTTTGTTACTATATTATAAAATACAACATATTTGTTGCTCTCACTACTTTCATGTCTCGAGGTGTGTATGCTCGTGGTGAGACCATATGGTTGTTCTTATTTTTTTATGTGTCCTATCACTCTACTTTCATTTGATTTTTGATGTTCCATAACACTTCCTTAGCTTTCCACCATTGTTAATGGTCATTCACGAAGATAACAACAGTGACAAAGTGGAACTACAAGTGTGTTATGGAAGAAGTAGAGGAACCAGATACATTGTAGTTGGATTTGATTCCAACTTCAAAAGTTTTATCTCATTTACCTGGTTTCAATTGTATTCGATTCCAAAATCATAAGTTATCTTGGTTCATTAAACTAGTTCCAATATTCTTGTATTTGATTCCAAAATCTTGGCTTTAATATTGAAAATTAAAATATTTAATTTTTAAAATTAAATATATTATAATATTTTTTTTAACGTAATAAATATCATTAATAATTTTATTCATCATAAAAAAATTGAAAAAATAATTACAACTTACCTAATTATCATTTTAAATTATTTTTAACACCAAGAACAATTTGGTAATCAACTTTTTCATCAATTACATTTTATTTTTTATTAATCACATTAGTCAAATCTTTCTCAAATTTTCACAAAATTTACTCGCAAATCCATTCTACTATCACCTTCAAATCCCTTAAAAACAACAATATAAACTTCATTCTCAAATCCCCTCAAATCATTCCTCTCAAAAGAACACAGTGTGTTCTTTTGGATAAATTGATTTAGGAGAGAGGGAAAGGAATAGATTGAAAGAATTAGAGAGTGAAATTGGTGTTGTTTTTTTTAAAGAGATTTGCAGGTCATTTTGAGTGGTTTAGGGAGTGAAGTTTATGAGTGATTTGATTGAAGTGATAGATAAAAATAAGAATTTAATAGATAAAAAATAAAATTGACTGAATTGCCCTTGTTGTTAAAAATATGAAATGAATTTTAGATGAGTTAATTTCTCTAACATTATTATTCATTATTTTTGAAAAAAAAATATTTTTTAAAATAGTCCCTTTATTTTTTGAAAAGAAAAATTAAATATTTAGATATTAATGGTTATCGTGGAAAAAGAAAGTTATTTTTTTTTTATTTTCTTATGACATAATTAATATTTAATTTGAAAACATTTTTGATCTTTTAAATCGAGGTGTTTTCTATAAAAGCACAACTTTCACCGGCTGATCTCTTTGCATGAGGGAAGATGCAAAAAGGAATAAATTCTGCATTTCCACTTCTTCCCTCACCCGCAAATCAATTAAAAAGAACAGGAAAAAACCTTTAAATTCGCGCATGTTATTTCTTTCAAATAGTAAATCTGTTTAAAAGAACATGGCCTTAATGGTGTTTGCAAGCGTGATCATCCTATGATGACGATTCTATAGGCTACGGTCATCGTATATGTAACAAATGATGATGATTTTGGCTAAAATTGTTATTGTGATGGTACTCAATTTTGAATTTTTTATGCATTTCAGAGGCATGTATTTGAATTATTGACTTTTTTTTTCTTTCTATCAATATTGGCAGTGTTTGTCTGAGTAGATGGATTATGTATGAATTTGATGAGATGAATTTGCGAGTGTGAATCATATTTTTGTGTGCTAATTTGCGCGAGAGTGAAATAATGTATTTATGGATACTCTGATAATCTCATCTCACCAAATTAAGAAGATTTGTGAGGATTTGTTTATATTTTATCATTATATCCTTTCACGTGACTGTCGTGGAATGTGATTGTAGAGCATTGTATTTTTTTTATCGTGGAATGTAATTGTAGAGCATGGTGTTTTTTTAGGTGAAACGATTTGAGATGAGTTTTGTGAGATTCATAATGTGAAGGAGGAGAATGTGTAGGGAAGAATAGTCACATTTGTACTTTGAATATGCATATTGCACTATAATTTAATATAAACATAATTAAAACACTTTTTATAATTTTGAGATCCACTCATGTCACCTTTTATAATTTTGCACTTAGTCTACTATTCCAAAATGCTATATCTTAAGTGTTAAGTGGACACTAATAACAACAATTTTCTTTGGTAAGGACAATAATATAAGCCTAATTAATCATATATATATATATATATATATATATATATATATATATATATATATATATATGATGTTCATTACCAATTCATTATGTAAGAAATTTTATTTTGAGTAAAACTACACAACAATATGATTAGAGATACTACAAGTAATCCAACGATGTCTCATTGATTAAAAATAATTATTATCACAAGTATAAATTATGTATTATGATCGATTAATTATATACAGCTGAATATATCCACTAAGTGCAACAACTAATTTGTCCTAACAACCATAAGATGTAAAAGCACCCTAGGAGCTTTGCTTAGAGAGGGAATCTTGCAACATAATCAAAATATATTATGATTGAAATTACTTATCAGTAATAACTAAGCATGTTAGAAAACATGTTATCGTACAATCCACTCAAAAACTCCTTGCAAGCGTGAGTCTTCAAAAATATATGCATTCAATGCTTTAATATTGGTTTACTTCTAATTTTTGTGATAATATGGGTTTATTTCAAAAATCAATTAATCAAAATCCGAAATAAAGATAACACATAACAAATAAACATATTTTAAAATACTTATATTAAACACGTCTTATTAAATATAAGCATATTACTAATTTTAAATACTCCGATACACATAAAAACTTAAACTCTATAAACTAATGTTAAATCCATTCATTCTATATAGTCATCTGGGTAAGTTAAAATTGTTGTACATCCATTCCTTTCTTCCTGTTGCAGCAAGCAAACCTGAGATAAGTACAAAACCTCTCTCGCTGAGTCTCCTTTTCATCCACGTAAGTCAATTTTGGCTTCCCCAATTCTCTTTAAATTTCGAATTCTGGAACCTCCTCCTTCTTCTAAATCGAATCAAAGTCTCATTCTCACCCTATGTTTATGCATTCCAGTTCCTTAGGTCATGTTGTGGTACCCTTCTGTGAGGAGTGTCTCATTGCTAGTTGGTGATTGTTATAGGTAAGGGAAGCTAACCATTTTCTTAAATTTCGTATAGAAATCATTTTTTATGACTTTGAATTGCATGATTGGGTGTTGTATGGGTGCTTGAACTGTGTATTTGGGTGTGTGAGTGAATTGTGCAAAATTTTTGGGCTTCTGCATGTGAGAACAGATTGGGAATCTGGTGTTATCGCCTAAGCGAACAGCTCTCGCCTGAGCGAAAACACCAGAAACTCACCCATTGTCACTGCGCGAATTGTCGCTTAAACGAGCACGTTTCGCTTGAGCGAGAGGTAATCTCGCATAAGCGAGACAACTTAGCCTAAGTGAGAATTCGCCTAGATTTTTGGGTTGCTTTCTGTTTCGAGTCTCGCTCAGGCGAGGATGATCTGCCTAAGCGAGAGAGCCCTTTCGCCTGGGCGAGATCTTCTAGCTTGAGCGAGAACCACTACAGCTGAGTGTTTATTTTCCTGTTTTGATGGATGAAGCTATGTTTGAATGTTAAAATGTGAAATTAGTTTATGATACGCTTGGATTGTTGTGGCTGGCAACATGTGTGGTGAAATTGCATGAATTTGGATTATGAGGAGATGTGGTTGAACTGTGATTTCAAGGGAGATTCTAAGGGACATGTTTTAGTGTATGTAAGGACATAAGGACTCATTATCGGAGGTATCCTGAAACTCCAATAATCATTCACGCTCAGATAGAGCATAATGTATTATGTCATGAGGAGTAACATAAAGTCCTAGTCTTTGGACTTGATCAAGTCTTAGACGAGAAGGGGACTTACCCTATGAGTGGTTGGGTGATAATCCCTTAAGGCCAAACTCTGCAGAGTTCGAGGATCACCAGAGGTGCATGCCACCAAGAGGTCCAATGTCGCTTACATAATCCGGATATTGAGTCTAGAGTCATATATCTGTGTTGTGTTGTGGTAGTTTCAGTGAATTCTAGTAAAAATGAGAAAAATTGTATGATATTTATAAATGAGCTGCATGATTCTTTTAATTTAGTTAACTTACCCTTCTTATTTGTGTCTGTTTCTCTTTATGTGATTTCTCTTTTGCAATGATCATCTATTAGTTGGTGTGAGCAGGTGAAGACACTCCCCTCCTGGATTGGAGTTGAGTCAGTGGTTTAAGATGTCCGTCAGCAGGCTCTGTTCCATGTTTTGTTAAGACTTGGAACTCTATTACCTCTTTACTAGCATAGGCTGTTAATAGTTGGTATTTCTATAATTATTTTGGATGACTGTATTAATATTTTATATTCATCTATTTCTACTATCTGTTTTGCTTCATCATGATATAATATTTTGTTTAGTAACATAAAAACTATTAAATAAAATGTTACATGATCTAATAATTATTTTATCATTTTTAAATTAACGAGATGATATAATATCACGGATGAACATATCTATATAATTATGGTAATTACATATTGAAACCACATAATTAAAAAATAATAAGTTGTTTCCCTAACTAAATTGTTTGCCAATTAAGTTTTAAAAAATATGGCGATACAAAATTTAACATAAACAAATAGAATTTGAAATTATCAAAAACTTGTTTAACTCAATCTTAAATAATTAGTTAAAAAAAAAACTCTTCCCATTCATGTTTAATGCTATTATTACAATTTCCCATCTCTTAATTTTGGCAGCAAATTGGCGGGAAAATAAAGCGATTTTGCCGCGCTAGCACCTCCCACATCACATCGCTCTAAAATTCCCAATCCCCAACTGAGTCTGTGTAGAGAGAAAAGGGGAAAAAGATGGAGATTCGCGTAAGGTGCAACTGCGGAGAAGGAAGCTGCGAGGAATGGGGCATTGTGGAGCTTCAAGGAGTGGTGGAGCCTCAGCCAGGATTCCACGATTCCCTCCCAAATCTCCACATCGGTACTCTCTGTCGTCCTTCTTCTCAGGTTCCCTTCTCTCACCCTTCTTTTTTCCTCTCTTCATATTCTCTCTTTAATTCCATCATCATTTCAATTCCGTTTCTCATTGCAAATCGCATTTTGACCACCGGTTTATCGACAAATGTCACTCATACTACACCTAGAATCACCCTCGCTACCTGCTTATACCATAGACTCTTCTCAAATCACTGTTTAAAACGCTTATTTCCAATTTTAGGGTTCTGTTAAGTTGTATTATAAGAATATTATTGATGAGATTTTGTCAGAAGATTTGCCGAAGTGTAGCGATTGGACTCATTGTTTCTAGGGGAATCCCTACATTAAAAAAAAAGAATAGAAGAACGGGAGAGATGATGTAAATTAAATAGGAAGAAATAGATGTGTGCAGTTACTTTGAAATCAGACTTTGTAGCTTTCTAGGTTTAATTATAATTTTGAATTCTGTTTTGATCCTTTACGTTTAAGAAAATAATTTTAAGTTCTTAAATTTTAGTGACCGAAACCAGATTCACATCAAGTTTTAATGTTGAAATATAAGTAAACCTTTCGTGTGTATGATTATAATATAACAATAGTGTAATTTTTAACATCAGCGAAGCGGGAAAATAGTTCAATAAAATGTGAATATTCAACTAAAATATAACTATTTAAATAGACAGATTTTTTTTACATAGCTTTTTTTCTAATTCTTTACATAATGTTTGTTAAGTGCTTTTTGTTCGTTTTACCTTTTAGGGTTCAAATAACTGTTCGTTTAAAAGTGATATCTTGTTTTAGGATTTTACTTTTATTATTTTAGTCGTGTCTTACATGACAAATATTTATTTTTTATAATTAAAATGTAAATTAATTATATGTTTTGAAATATAAAAGTTATATTATTACTAAAGTGTATGTCAGATAGATATTTTGAATATATAAACTATAATTTTAATTTGTAATGATGAATTGAATTATAATATGATTATTTTTAAATTGAAGTGAATATGCACTAACAATATTAAATATAGGAATATATAATGATAAACGTGTAATAGTTTAATATAATTGAGAGAAGCTTTTTCTAGCTTTTTAGAAATGTAGTATGAGAAGTAGGTAAAAGGAAGATAAATAATACTGTCTAAATAGAGTAGGGTCTAAATTGAAGATTTGTCATCTTAAATAGAGAAAATGTATGGACATAATGAATGCAATTATATTTTATAGTAATTAAAAAATGATTGTCCACAGAAAAATAGTGGTTTCAGTTAAACCATGGACTGCACTGGTTGACCCAAGTTGGGTTCTAAATCAATGATTACCAACAAAAGCATTTCAAGTTTTTGTTAGTTAATTGTAAACTAATTTTTTTATTGATGACTTTTGTTGTTCAGGAAGTGTATACCTTCACTGTTGGATACCACGAACTGACAGGGTCAAAGGTTCCCTTGAAGAAGCCATTGGTGGTGCTCAAGAAAGTAAAGCATCCTGATGGAGAAAGTGGGTGTAAGGTGGAGCTGCAAGTTGTTGGAGTCATTAGACATAAGATTCTGTTCAAGAACAGACCAAAGGCTCTCATTTCTAGTAAGATTTCTTTTTCCTTTCGTTCCATTAAACCCTCTTTGGAATATATTTTTCGTTTTGTAGAGGACAGTTGTGAAGCAACATATGACCCTTGAAAAAGTGTCTCAACATTTCCAAACTTTTGGTGTCTTCATTGGTAGAGATTCTTAGGAACATTTAGGTGTCAACGTGTGTGACGTCGATTATTATAATCTCTCACTTTAATCCTCGATCACATTTATTTATGTTTAGTGCTAATCCTCATATGATTGTAGCAGTACATGTTCCTAGTACTATGAGTGCTATTTTATATCGGTGGACTTCAGAATTTCTTCCTTTGGTTTAGGGTTTAGGGGGAAAAGTTGTTCGTATACATAAATTCTTGGTCCCTCTTCCTACTTTTACCACTTTTGAGAAAAGAGAGATAAAAAAGACGTGAAGTGAGACTATTCCGGAGTTTGTTTTTTCTTAAAATAATAGTTGGTGCAATTGAAATATAAGAATTTGATGGTTTAGTTATTTATTAAAAAATATTTGGCTACAAAAAGTAGAAGGACTATTAACTGCGGAGTAAGAGATATTTTTATGTGCTTGACAAATAACATGTATATTAATAACAATAACAAACAAGTATATTCCCACTAAGTTTTATTTTTATTAGTATGAATTACAAAATTGTGAATTTGAAAAACAACCCACTTTGTCATAGGATTAGTGGTCTCTTCTTCCCTTTCGTCTATAAGTCTAAGACTAGAACCAACTTATGTTCCTACCAAAGATAAACTTTCCATTTTCACTGGTAAAGCATTTCATTTTACTTCACTAACAGTGTAAAATATTATTCCCTAATCATTTGTTGTCACATCATTCATAAAACTATAGCTTATACATTTAAAAAGTTAAACTTTTTTTAATGGTGTATCAACCAATGATTGAACGGTACTGTATAAACTTTTACCGTTGATCAAAGGCAAACGTAAGGATATTTCAACACTTACGTATTTCAAATATTCTCTCAATATTCTTCATTTTTTGTTTTTATCATGTCAGGTGTATCTATTATTTTTCTTTTTTACATCTTTCGTAGATTATTAGTAACTGCCCAAGAAATATTTTCCCAAAAGTAAACTCATGATAGACTAGTTTTGTATTGTTGTTTTAGTGTTGATGTTCCTAGAACGTCAACACTGGGGAGTTTCAATTGAATTAAGCAAGATATGATGTAGACCAGTGTAGTTGGAATAGGAATTCTTCCCTTCAGACGCTCTTTCCCTGTGTACTTATGTCCATGGAAAAGATTCTGTTATTGCATCTGAGTCTATCTTACTGTGGGTCTCACATGGTTCTGCTGGACAGCTTATGTTGCAACCACAAGGGTCACTGCCTTTCGCATTGCAAGAAAAACCCTTTAATTATTCTTACTCTATCTATTTGCACACGTCACCCTTTCTTATCATCTTTTCTTATTTCTTGAATCAAGATGATCACTCCTACGCGTAAAAAGTTTTTGCAATCTTTGTATCGGTAGTGGTTTTCTCTCCACTTCAATCAAGCAATTCCAATTTTGAGAAACTCTCCAAATTTCTCTTTACGTGCTTGTTTACTAGTATATGTCCTTCTCATCTTTAATTTAGATGCTTTTTCCAGTCTTGTCCTCAAGTAACCCAATAATCAATTTATAATAAAAAGCATACTGTGTGGGGGCATGGTGCATATAAATCCCTGAAGTTCATCCTAAAAGATCACATCTTTTTTAATTAACTACAAAAAGCAACAATCCTAATGCACATGTTATCTTACTGGTACTAAGATGCTCATTTCAAATGTCCAAACCTTCCATCACGATAAGATTTTAGTTTATTTTACCTTTTTACAACTATTTATCTAAATTTAGAACGTTAACAATACTTAATTAAAAAACTGTACAATCCAAAAGGTTGTCCCCGTACGCAATAGCTTACAACTCACACCAAGGAAGAGAAAGAAGAAATTAACAGATTCTTGGAGTAAAGTTATAGCTGTTTTTGACATTTCTTACGAGTTTCATTAGTTACTCTCTTTGATTATCTGTCCAAGTCTGAAAAAGAATCAGTTTTATTACTATGCTAAGATAATCATTTTACAATTAGAACATACATGGGAACATGCCACAATTAGTTGCTGTAATTACAAGCAAGACGAAGATGGAGGTTTGCGGATGATATACAAATGCAACCTCATTCGGCCACATGGATGGAGGACTGATTAAAGCTGTCATTTCAATTCTAAAAGGGCGAAAACCTGCGGCAGTTTCCATTTTGGCCTAACTAGATGACTAAAATAATCTTCATGACTAACATGCTAGGGTATCAGAGGCTAATAGCTTCGCAAATGTATAGGAGAGGATAATAGAACACAGCCTTCCCTTTCACATGTAAAAAGCTATTTTTAGATTCGAGTCCATGATTAATTGGTTACCGGAATACAACTTTACCATTACTTTAGATTCGTCATTAAAATAAATTACCTCGTTAATGGTGTGCGTATCGTGAATAATAGAGTGAAATTGGCAATCAAAGTACCTTAAAAATACGCCAAATTTGCATATCTAGTGTTCCATACACGTAGTTTGCAGATCGTGTTATCAACTAATGCTTGCCTTTGTTTAGAGTCTGTTGTACAATTGAAAAGATAATATAGGACATTAAATTGTTACATATTGATTCTATGATGCTAACTAACAAACAATAGTTAAGGACACGTCACTTATGTGTTTGGTATTTCTCTTGTCTCTTCCATTTTCCCTGCATCGTTTATTTTGTGGAATTGGTGTCTAAATGCTAATTGTTATCCTTCCTTCTTTTCTTTCTTTTCAAGAGCCACAGATGGCATCGAGGGAAAGACAAAAGCCTATCATGTTAGGCTCTTCCCCTTAAATCAAGCTGCCTAAGACTCATTGTCACTGTCATTTGTTGAAACCATGTTGGACCAGAAAACTGAAGAAATTGGAGGCACACTTGTCATCCCCTTTTCATACGCTGCAACCCAAATTCAGCCAAAGTCTTACCCATATTTGTAATCATAGCAACCACATGTTATATAGAGTGCCAATAATGGCAGAAGTGATTGTGATCTATCATTACGAGGAGTTTGATGCGTCATTATCTTTATTTGTGTTTTCGTGTGAATATGCAAATGACATTAATTAAACTAAACCTTATCTGAATTTGTCTTTCCCACGAAACAGAAAACTAGTTGGGTAATGCGCATATAGGTTTTCACATAATACTATACTTCTTTGGTCTTTTGTGTGCTCTTCCCTCTTTTGTAGGACTGTGTTCTTTAGCTAATAAGTATATGCAGCAGAAAACTTGTTTTTGCCACGAACATCTTTAGTATAAGGGTGAAGCATATCTTTGGGAGAATTTAATATAAAAACCAATACTCTTTTTAGCTTTTAGATCATGCGATCAACTGCTTTAAGATTTTTTTGTTTGTAATTTATCTTTTGAGCATCATTAAGTCACTTTGATACGATTGAAAAAGTAAAACCAATCAAAACTCATGTGCCACTTACAAACCCTGTTAGTGAGCAATTCAATTTGCGTCGTTTCTCTCTCATAATGAAAGACACCAAGATATTTTGCATTTAAATGGTTTTGAAATTTAGTTATTGGTGTTGGTGAGAACTTAATGGTGGAAGGTGGCCATATTTGTTTATCAAATAATCACGAGAACCGTTAAAGTGATATTATTATATTTGAAGTGTATTTATCATTTAATCAAATTTGCCATTCATAAATAAAGGCTCATCTATTAAATTTTAAGTTTGTTGTATGCTAATTCAATAATATGTAAAGGTTATACTACATACTTAGCTGGTGGTTTTAAAAGCATTCTCACAATATTTTCCTTTAAGATTTTATTCTTATCATAAGGTAAAAAAGAGTCAATTTAAAGGAAAAGTAGTTGCCCTTTGAGTTGGAAATCGCGAGATTAATTAAATTCTGGTCAGTTGGCTCCTTAATTCTCAAGAAACCAGTATTACTATCTGAATTGTACAGTACTTTATTTCATACAGTTGAAATTTATAATAAATATTTTTTAAATATACAAATTATATTTGAATTGAAATTCAGAGTAATAAAAATCTTTGAATAAATAAATTATAAAGTTGTTTTTGAGTATTCAAAGTTTTGAAAATAATTTAAAAATTAATTAAAAAAGAAAAGTAAAAGCAATAAATTAAAAAGATTAAAATTATAAAAATAAATTTCTTAAAACCCCGTAAAATGAGGGTTGTCCTATGTTTATATAACATTAAGAAACTCCTAATTTTAATATCTTCTATTGATGCAAAACATATAACGTAACCGGATTACGTGTTCAATATTTACACACCTAAAAAAATATCAAATTATTTCTATTATGAAACAAGTTCGAAAATACAGGGAGAAATAAGAACACGGCAGGTTGCGTAGGTAATAAAATAAATTAAGATCAGATTCAACTTTTTAACAAAAAAAAATGATTCAACTATTTACGTCGTCCGACAAAACTAGGTGACCTTAAATTATATAAATATTTCACAGACAAGATAATATGAAAATAATTACGACTAACAATACTAGGTATATTATTATAAATGAATAAAATAAAATAAATAACATAATAATGTGCTAAAGAAGGAACCACTGGTCTCACTCTCTTTCCCATCCCAAAAAATAAAGTAAGAAAAAAAAAGAAAAGAAAACGAGTTGACTCATAAGCCAAAATAGTACACATAACGAGTTGACTCATTCATTGAGAACTCTCTCTTCTTCCATTTCCGTCCTCTGCTTCATCTCTGTAACAGCAAACTCTCACAGTCTCTGCGAGAATTGACAGCAACCCATTTATTGAAGCAACCAACACATCACAAAGCTTCATTCCCTCTCACCAAAGGATCTTTCTAGAAGCCCAACGCCGAACGCACACCAAGTTTTCGACAAAGCTCCTCAGCCATGGCTCGCCACAAATGGCGGCGTGCAAATCACCCACCTCTTCTCCAACCTCTTCCCCCCATAACTCTCTTCACTATCACTCCAACACGTACCCTTAGCACTAGCTGAACGTTGAACACTCCTTCCATGATTCACCAGAATGTACCTCCTCACGTCTTCCGGTAACCTCAACGTGTACCTCTCTACACCCACAAGAGAATGCCCAGTGGAATTTGATCTAGAAAGGTTCCTCTCAGCAATAACAACCACCCCATCACCAGTCACAGAATTTGAGCTTGTTTCCAACTCAGGAACAACATCAGGAGATGAACATTGTTCCTCATTTACACACACTGTTTTGGTTGTGTCATGAGTAGGACTTCCGACACAAACCTGGTTTGTGTTTGTGTTTTGATTTGGTTCCGGCACAGTTTCTTCACTTCCGGAAACTTCCTCATCATGAAGGGTGGGGACTGTTATGGCAACCTGGCACGCATCCTGGCTGAGATTCGCGCGGCAAACAGGGCATGTCACGTGGGAAGCGAGCCAGGAATCAATGCAGTGAGGGTGGAACACGTGGTTGCATTTGGGGAGGAGTCTGAGGGCATCTTTGTCTGAGAAATCGGTCAAGCACACAGCACATTCGAGCGTTTCTTCACCCTTTTTGAGGTCCTTGATGTTGGAGTAGAAGAGAGTGGGGAAGGTATTCAAGAGTTCTTTGTTGATCCCCTGCGCGCAGGAGCAGGGAACTGTGGTAGTGGTTTGCGTCGTGATGATGATCCGTGACTCGGTACAGCGGCGGAGGTAGATGGAGAGGATTCCCATCACAAGAAGAGCAAAGATGATGGCTCCAACTGTGATGGCAACAGAGGGCTCCCAGCTGTGGTGGGTGATGTATGTGGGCACAGGCTCCATGGAAGACTGTGCTTGAGCAGTGGAAGCATGGAGAAAGAAGAGGGAGATGAATGTGGAGAGGGTGATGAAAAAGGTGTGAAATTTAGTTGATTGAAGCATTTGGGTGGGTGATTATTTAGAGTTTGTGAAGAAGAGAGTGAGGTGGTAGTGGAAGTGTTTGATGTTAGAGATTTTAGGTTTGAAGGTTGAAGTTGGGAAGTGTGGTGTGGGGGGTTATATTGGGAAGGGAAAGTGAAAAAGATGGGGAATTGTTTCTAGCAATGGGTGTTTTGGGGATGAGAATTTGTTGGCATTGAAGGAGATGGGAGAAAGTGAATGGAGTCAAAAAGAGAAGTGAGGTTGGAAGTTTGTGTAGCTTGGAGAAGAAGGGTTTGTGTTTGTGTGGTGTTAGTGGAGAGGAAATGCAGAGGAACGGTTACCATAACTTGCCTCACACCACTTCCTTTTATTTTAGAATATCAGAAACAAACGCTTCAAAACGCATTCTCTCTGTGCCACCTTTTTCAAAGATAAATTATTATATGGTTTCGGATGGATTATTATATACATATATATCAATTTTTATTTTTTAGGTTTTCTGTAATATATATAACAATCTTCATTAGAGTCTTTGTCTGGTCTTTATTGGGACCCTAATCCCATTTTGATGAGTAATATCAGTTCAAGTACTGTTACTTATCTTTAACTCAGTGCCATTCTTCATCTTTTACCAAAAATATATGAAAATGAAGACCTATGATAACTTCTTATTGGTGGTGTTTGGTGTACCATTATTATTTACCATTAGATTAGTCTCAATTATGGAGTTTTATGTTTTGACCTCCTTTTCAACTTCTTTGATTGCTACCACAATTCGTGGTCATTAGAAGTGATTATTAGTGACTGTGTTTTGTTTATTATTTTCTGTTTTTTTTTTTTATCTCCTCTGCCCTGTGTGGTAATCTCCCCAACTCCTTTTGAGATTCTTGTTTTTCTTTAGATTTTGTTTTGATTGAGAATATTGGAACCTTTTTGCTTATGATGTTTTGAAAGAAAGACACATGTTTCAAAATATTAAATATGATTGCTGTTAACTCAGAAAATAAAAGGGTGAAAATTTTATGAGCTTTTAAGATATGGAGGTCCTGGATGATGTGAACTCCTTTGTAAATGGTATGTTTGAACAAATTATTCTATTGGCATGCTTCTTCTTTTTTTCATTTCGTTTTGATTATTATTCATTGTTATTTTAGACAATTTTTTAGATGAAAGAAGGTGTATGATTAACTTTTAAGTAACTCACAAGTTTCACTTAACTGAGTATGTAAAATATTTTTAACTTTTAACATATTTTATTATTTAACTTTTATGTTAACAAAGGACACCATTCTTATTTTGTAGAAATGAAAATAATGATTTGATATTTTTATTAAGTGAAAAATAAAATAAAATAATAGATTACTGAAATAAAAATAAAAATATTTTAATAAATACTTAGATTTAATTAAACTTAAAGTTTGACATAATAAAGTGCGTAAAAGAGATGGTGAATTGTATCTTTTATCATATATATATGTAGAAAGAAAAATTCAAACTCATCTTATATTTTAAATTATCTCATATTTAATAAAATTTTATTAATTTTCTTTGAAACATTGGAAAAAAAAATTACTATCTATTGAACAAGATATAGATTGATTTTGGATCACAATTTTTTTAGACTAACTTATTATTGCAAGTGTGATATATTTTGTTCATAATTAACCTCATTTGAAATTTTGGTGATGCATTGTAATGAATTTTTCTTGTTTTTTTTTTTCATTTTAGTTCAATTTAACTTGGTTGAACTATTGGAATATTTTTCTCCTTTTAAAAAATTATTCATAATTAAAATTAGCAGAAAAATTACAAATTATACAAATATCACTTCCTATATGATAAAACTTTGTTCAGGTGCTATAATTTTCAGTAATAAAAAGTGTTATAATAAATGTATTGAAATATTACGGCTGATGACTTACTAAAATGAGTTTATATAAAAGATTTGAACAATTTAGGAAAATTTTGAATTTGAACCTTATTATCATGGTTGTTATTATATACAGGAAAAAAAAATGATAGGTTAACACACTCTAGACAAATTTGAGTTGTAAAATAGAAAAAGAAAAGGTATGAAATGACCAAGTAATAATAATAATAATAATTATTATTATTATTATTAGTCGTTAGTTAAAAAAAAGAGTGAAGTTTAAATGTGTGTTACATACATACATATCAACACTTTCACTTTAAAGGAACTGTCATTTTTATTCACTTTTCATATAAATTTGTAAAACTAATAGTTTTAAAATGTATTAAAAATAATAATTCATTTAAAAAGAAAAATAAGAAACTAGTTCTTATGCATCTTAATGCAGACAATCACATAAATAAAAATCATTCTACTAATATTATTTAAAGTATACATTATAAAATTATAAATAAATAATCATTATATAGATTACATTGTAAAAATACATTTGTATTATAAATAAATTTAGTTAAATTAAAGAAAAATTATGTGAACTTTAAATTCTTTTAGTTAAATTAATTTTTTAATTATCATGAAAAGGTTATATTGTTTGTTTATTCTCATTTACTTTTTCATTCATTTATATAAAATAATAATAAGAAAAAATATTACCCTTCTTCGATCAAACCTAGGTGATTTTTGATAATATTCTTGTTATATTTTGTCCAATGATTAGAAGCTGAAATAGGAAGCATGAAAATGATTTTGCATACAGAAAAAAACAAATAATGACAGGATCTAGAACCAACTCTATCTGTTCCTGAAAATGACAATAAAATATGGACAAACTTTCAATTTTCTTTCCTTTTTATTCTCCTTTCATGGCCACGAAAATTCAGAAACATAAACAAATTTTCTGAAAAAATTATTGCAATATTTCTGAAATATATATAAAAAAATTAACTAATTGTAATAAAGCGGATAAAGATTAAAAGAAATTGCAAATATTCTATGCAAAATTTTCTCCTTTAAACTCTTTTGTCCCAATTTTTTTCTAAAATTAAATTTGCTACTTGATGGAGGAACCAATGCTTAATAAATGATTTTAATAGAAAAATAATTAAAAATCAAAGCACTTTAATATCCACTTTCTGAATTGAAATTTTGATTGTTTTTTTTTTCTCTGTATCAATAAAAGAAAATGATAAATAGATGAGTAAAAAGGGAAAAATGAAAATAATTGTTTGTCAAAACTTGATGTACACTAACACGAAGAATCGAGAAAGGTCTTTCTTTGGCATAACGTGACAAGCTAGTTTCCTAATGTATGTAATACTCCTTCATCACATCATTTTAATAATTTATTATTATATTATTATTGTTATTATTATATAAAAAAAATTAAAACACTTTATGTTATTATAGCACATGTATTTATGTGAAGTTTCTAGGTTGGATGGTTGTATTTGGATGATGTTCTTTGATTTAGGTGCATGAAGACGAGATGAAGAAACCATTGATAAAGATTTTAATTGTATTTTTAATCTCTTTAATCTAGATGATGTGATTGTGATTTTATCTCTCAAACTTTTGGCTAAATAATTAATTTGACTATTTTATAATTGGATACATTTTGTTGCCGGTATTATTTTGTTTATTTACAAATTGAATAACAAAACTAAAAGCAAAATATTAATTTTCATTAAAAAATAAAGAAAAAATATTGAAAATTTCTTTCTTCAATCCAACTCTTAAGAAACATGACATTGCATGGTATGTTCTGCAATATGTTGATTTTTGCAATTTATTATAGTATAGTCCAAACGACATTCAAATGATGAATGTAATTTATATGTACTAATTATTATTGTTCGAATGTTATAATCAATGATTAAGTGATAAGGTATATAAATTTAAATAAGTGTTTAAAGCTTGAGTAGACTTGTGGATTGACATTAATAATTTAATAGAGAAAAATTTGAGTATTTTATATCCCTAAGAGAGAAGTCGGTGAAATCTAACCCCAAGAATATCAATCCATTGCATTTCTAGTCTTTTCCATGTATATGAGTTTCAAAAAATTCACTCTTTATCTTTTATACAAAAACTACTTTCTTGCACAAAACTCAAATTATGGATTTATTTTTTAGTTTAAATTAGTTATTAATTGCGTGATCAATTAGTATTGCACGAGTCTCTTGAGAAATGATATTCCGATTTTATAAATTACTACTTACAAGATTTGGTATGTTTGTCAAAATCTTAACAATGCTCAATGGATGGACACTCAAACATAAAAAGAACATTTGAGTGAGGAAGACAACATCAATTTTGCTTTCTTGAATCATTTTGTCCAAATGATATATGATTGCTTATGTGAGAAAGTTTTTCTTAGTTCCAAAAAATAAATTATTCAAACCATACTTAACTAATGATAACGATGATGTTGATATTTTTATATGTTATATATATATATATATATATATATATATATATATATATATTTTATTTTATGATGTTTCTTTCTAAATTAATTATGTGTAAATGCATACAATATATTGTTTTTGTCTATCTAGTATATGATATTATATGTATTATTTTGAGAAATTTAAATCTTGTAAAATATACACTATTTTTATTACATAATGTGTACGTGAAATATTATCTAATGTACACAATATATTTCATTAAATGAGGCATTACAATTTAAGAAATAAGAAATAAGGAATGATGATAAATTAAAAAAATTAACTTTTTTCATAAACATATAAGTTAAAAATTAATTATTATTTTTAAGTTTTTCATTTTGATCTAACGATTCAAAAAATGTATAATTTAGTAAAACGATATTAAACAAGTTAGAAATATATATTTAATTTAAATATATATATATATAAGAAATTTAAATTAAATTTATTTATTTATAAACTTAATTTCTGAAATAAACTCTGTACATACTTATAAATTATATCATTTAAATTTAATTTAGATTTATAAAATCCGTTACATTAAATTTATATTTACTTGGATACTACAATTTTACCTTTAATAAATGTGGATTTCTTTAATTCATCATAAATATATGTTTAGATGATTCTTGTAAGAAAAGATCTGAAGAATCATTGAATTTGTAAATGAAAATAAATTAATTGGTATCCCACATGAACTATTAAATCAGTTTAAGTTTTTTTTTTTTTTTTCAATTAAGAAATTAAAGAAATGATATATGATAATATCCACAAGATAGAGTGATAGGAAAATAGGAGTTTGGAAGAAGGTGTTGTTGAGAGTGAGAAGAAACATGTGGATTCATAATGGATGTCTTTGCTTATTAATGAAAACCACCAAACCATTCATTAAATGAAAACCAATTATTAAAAGTCAATGTCTCGCAATTAAATACCTGCTTCACTTTTTTATTTTATTAAAATTCATTCAAATCAAATATAAAAATTTGCCTTACATTTAATTTACTTTAAAATAAAAAAATTAAATTAAATTAAAGTTTTATATTTTATTTTAGATTATTTTGTATAATTTTTATTTTAAAATTATTAAATATTTTTAATTAAAAAACTGCTATACATTTTATTATATGAAATGATATATGTTATGATTTTATTTTATAGTTGTTGCGTTCATAAATAAATGATAACTCGTTCATGAATACGTCAACTCAACGTACTTTTCAAGCTAATTAATATTTTTTTAATTTAATTTTCTGAATTATGAGATATGTATTCCTAATTAATAATTTTAAACTTGTGATCTAATCATAAATGATCACGTATACTAAATTTTAATTTTTTAGAATAATTACGTCAATAGTATAATAAGTTTTCCAATATAAATATCTTAAGCCAATAGTATATACTTACTAGACTATAAATTTAATTTGAGAATGACATTGAAACTGTAAAAAAATAAAAAAATATTTCTCCTCTCCTAAATTTAACGCAAAGAGATAAATAAGAAGGAAGGGAATTGAAAAAAATAAATATAATAGAAATATTAAAATGTTAATATTTATTTGAGATGAGAAATAAAAATAAAGGAGTTTTTGTGGGAGTGAAAATTCGGAGTATCAAGTGGCGTTTTCCCATCAAAAGCTAAAATGTAGACTTATACGTTGCATCTTTACTAGACCAAGTTGGGATATACACTTTTTTTTCTTCAAAAGAAATATGATAGTTTAATAAAGTTTTTTTAAAATATATACCCACAATTTTTTTTTCTTTTTAAAATAGGCTCATAAATGATCAATTTAAATTTACATATATGTTATTGTTCGCTTTTAGGCCAATATTTTAAGCATATTGTTCTGATTTTGCTTTTAACATTCATTTCTTGTTACACCTATGTAATCTATTTCATTTCTATTATTATCTACCTATATTTTTATTTAATGTATAATGGTTACGAATATTAAAAATAATTTTTATATTCACAAACCATGGGTTGAACCAAGTTTTATATATATATATAAATATATATATATATATATATATATATATATATATATATATATATATATTAATTCAAACCTATTCAATCTGAAATGCATGGTTTCTGTTAGGCTAATTGACACCCTAATCGAGATATCATAAAAAGACTAAGTCATAGTAAGGTTCATAGGATAAACCATAATAAATTTTATTATTATATATTTTCTAAAGAAAATAACCTAATTACAGCTCCTTCATATGCTATTCTACATAACAGGTCTAGAGGACTTAGTCTAAGTTTTGTAGATTACACAAATATACCACGACTTGACTTAGAACACGATAGGTTAGCTGAAAATAGACATAGCACTTCAGCCATTCCTGATAACGAACACATTTCCATGATGAATATAATACAATACGAAGAAGATGAAAATGATGAAATGACTGATGAAGAATGGAGTCATCATCAGGCAATTATAGCCATGTATAGACAAGGATCTTTGAATCCCCCTAAAAACACAAATATTGAAAATATTTATGATGAAACAGACGATATCATAAATAATTTTCTTGATAACCTATATTTAGACAAAGAAGATAACTCTTCAGTAATATCAGAACCTTTATCTACAATAGGTTTCGTCAATACAAGTGTAGGATCAGTAAACCCCAACAGTTATCAGTTAGACCATGGTGGTACACAACATTATCCTACTGGATTCATACCCAGAGAATCCCCAACAAATGTTACTTTTACAGATAATCAATATACAACACATGGAAAAAGGCTCCCAATAGAACCAAATTTCCCTTTACCAAATCTTTTATTAAATATAGGAGGAATTGACCCTCAATTATTACCAACATACATTGAACAATGGACTGCTACTGTAATCCGTGATTATGGTATCCATTACGAAAAAGAAGTTCAGTCTTCACAAGACATGATTGCCAAAGGTGAAACCTATTTAGGAGATATAGCCAGAGCATGTTGGGAATCTTTTAAACAAAATTACCCAACAGAATTAAATACATTAGTGATCGAACCAGGTCCTAACATTTATAATTTTTGCTCCCTAATACAAAGATTGCTCACTTCTCAATCTGCAAATGATGGGAATACACTCAGACAACAAATTTATTTAGGACATCTAGAAAGATTGTCTATAACATATTTTGGAAAAATCAAAGAATTTTTACAAGATTAT
>Ga0214544_1006023_pt1 | contig 22835 bp, 14 predicted proteins | sample CNSS3metaG_FD_160074 | JGI IMG/M metagenome (GOLD analysis project Ga0214544, IMG submission 160074) | Root nodule microbial communities from cowpea collected in UCLA plant growth center, Los Angeles, California, USA - CNSS3 | ecosystem: Host-associated > Plants > Roots > Nodule | place: USA...
TGAACTGGTGCATTGTGGTACTGAAGAACAGGTTGCTGATATTTTCACAAAATCTTTCAAACAACCGAGATTTGAAAGATTGAGAGAGTTCTTGGGTGTAAGGTGTTTGGACTCTTTGATTAAGAGGGAGTGTTGAAATTAATCAAAGAGTTGTTTGTTTCTTTTATAGTTGCAATAACTATCATATTTCGTGTGTGATTGTAATAACTGTCATCCTGACAGTTTATATAATAATTGTATTGCTGTTGCAGTTAATGAGAAAAATATCTATCCTATTTTCTCTGCATATTCTTTCTCTGCATATTGTGTGTGTGCGTGACCTGTAGTGTTAGACAGTTCCAACAAAACCAATCCCGTGCACTACACGGATGAGCTTCACAAACATTACCAATTCTCTCTTCCAGCGCTTTAACAGCCAACAATTAAAAAACAATTCACTAACACTAATCAAGAATTAGTTACCCACAATCAAGCATTATCAAATTAACCATCAGCGTTCAATCATTCAAATATAATTACATAAATCCCCTAAATAATTAACCCAGTAATTTTAATGCTCAGCACTAGATCAACAACGCCGTGAGGGAATCAGGATTCGCAGCATCAACACCTCCATTCATTCCAGTTGTGAATTCAAATAAAAAAAACAACAGGAAAATGCAATAGTGAAAGAGAGGAACAGGATGATTACTGTGAATAGAAATCTGCTTTCTCCAATTACTAATTCTTACAATGGCTGAAACAGAGGAGATGCACGATGGCTTCGTCGAAGATGACCCCACCCAGTGGCGAAACCTGTGTAGCGGGAGTTGAAGGAGGATAAGTGTGTTTTGCTTGTGTGGATTCTGGAGAAGATGATGAAATCGGAGGAGAAAAAATATAGGAAGATTGTGTGAGTGGGTTTTTCTCTGAAGAGAGAAAGACCTTGGGGTAGGGAATGAGCGTGAGTCAATGGTGAGTGAATTAGTGAGTTGGTGTGCATGAGTGTTAGTGAGGTGTGTGTGTGGATGAATATGAGGGCAGTGTGTGCGTCAGGTGAGTGTGGTGAGGTATGGAGTGTTCACAGAGGGTGTTAGTGTGTGCGTGAAGGTTTTTTTGTGCATCAGTGGAGTGCTTCGTGTGCGTGAGTTTTTTAGTGTGTGCGTGAACCTTAGGGTGTTAGTGTGTGCGTCACCTGTTGAGGACACTGAAAAACGTGAGTGTTAATTGTAAAGTGAGGTGTGAGTGAGAAATGGGGAGCTGTAAAGGAAAAATAGGGGTGTGGTTAGTAAATAGGAAATGGGTTCATGAAGATGGGTGGTAAGAATAGAAAATTAGGGTGCAATAAGAATAAATTAGGTTTTTTATTTTTTTTTTTTTTTTTTATATATATATATATATATATATATATATATATATATATATATATATATATATATATATATTATTTTATTAAAGTTGGGCTAAGAATATAGGTCCAAAATTATTCTTTTTTATTTTTTTAATTCTTAATTAACTTAACCAATTAATTTTCTCTTAAATTTTAATTTTTTCTTTTTATAAAATTTATTTCACTTTTTACTACTTTTTTATTATTATTAATTTTCTATTTACTATTTTTTTTAATTTTTTGAAAATATATTTTATTTTTCAGGACGCAATCGGGTGTTCACAATTATCTTTCTATCATCGCTACACCAACCACATAGGAACTCTTTGAATTTTCTTGATATCCTTTTACTTTTGAGGGCATTAATTTTAAACAAAGACGTATACAATTGTTAATATCAATTTTAACTAGCATATTTGTCCTGCGAACGAGAGTTATTTTCCTTTCCATCTAGCCAAGCATTTCCTAATCTTCTCCACTACCCCATTTTGATAGAGAACTATCCCTTACACTAGTGCAATTTTGCGTTTTTACATCGCTTTATAGGCCTCAGTTATTGCTGAACCGGAGTCTATAAGAACGCAATGACATTTTTGAATTTTTTTGAATTTTTCTACCTCAGGTCATCAACCAACTGAAGCCTATAAGGGCTTTTATGCTTCGGTTGTAAGTCAACCGAAGCCTATGACTCATCAGAATTCAACATTTTTCAAAATTGTCACTACTAATAGAGCCTTTGGCCTCGGGTAGAGTAGGACCAAGGCAATATCGAATTTAGGCCTCAGTTATTAATTGAACCGAGGCCATATGCCCTATTTAGGTTCCCAAATTCGTGACTTCGCACTGTTCACCTTCATCCCGGCGTGAACACTCTACACGTGGTGGAGGCGTTCTCATCTTCATATTCGTTTTCTCGTGCGATGGTGTTTGGTTCGTCACTAGCGGAGGAGGCATGCTCGCGGCTCGCGACAAAGGCGTGATTTGGTGGTCACTCTCTTCCTTTGTCTACGATGGTGATGGTGGCATTCATGCTCAACTCTCGATCTGGTTGGGTTTGCGAGAGTTGTGGTGTTGTCTGCGTCACAGTAGTGGGGTTGCCCGCGACGGTGGCTTGCAGTTCTGCTTCGAACGGCGGTGGAGGTGCTGGATCTTTAGATCTCTTAGCTTTATTGGTTCATGGTGGTTTATCGTCGTCGAATCCAGATCGTGCTATGGTAGCACGCCATAGGTCTGAGCGTCACGGTGGCTTGCTCGTTCAGTGCTGGTGAAGGTCTGGCCACGACGACATTTCCCAACGATCTCGGTGGCGAGGACGAGCGCGAAAGTGCTAATGGTGGCGCGAGCGAAGCCGCAAAGGAACTTGAGCGCAGAGTAGATCTAAACGTTGGGGGAGAGAGTGGCGAAAAAAGAAGTACCCTTATGGCTTTGGGTCCTTAGAGAACCGAGGCAGAAAAGTACCCCTATGGCTTCGGTTCACACCCGAGGCCAAAAGCCACCCCTTTTTACAACACCCCAATATGCATCGATTCTGGAACCGGGGTAGAATATCAAAAACAATCGGGGCCAAAAGCCCTTACTACACTAGTGTTAATCCAATACAAAGGAGAAGGAATCTTTAAGTGGTATTAATTTGAGGATAAATTCTCTTTAAAAAGAAGGGTATGATAGAGGACTATCTCTTGATCCAATACAATAAGAACTTGAGGAGGAGTTGTAACATCCCTAAGGAATATTACGAATATTTAATAAATAAATTCCAAATTAAAATAAAGACCGCATTTAATAAAACTATTTCCTAAAAACACGGGAAATTTAAAACTTTAATATAACTGCCATAAACCAAGAGTCCATAATAATAAAACTAAAATAAAATTCAATGGCTCCCGAAATGATTACATAAATATCTCAAAACTAAAATAATAAATATATATACAAAAATCCCAAGCTAGCCCCCGCTCCGAGTCTAAGCGTCTCCTGGCTCACCTGTCAAATCATCTGCTCCCGGATAACGAGTTATCTGATCATCGCCACACACACACAGAAAGGGTGAGCTATGCATAATATATATATAACCAAATACATGAAATAAATATGTTTCCCAACCCAAAATAACATAACTAAAATTCTCATACTTTTCAAATAACCCAACCATGACCTCATAATCCTTCATGAGTTATATACATGTACTAGGTCTTGGGACTTCCTTGTGCTTCCACGAAACTAACTCATTCGTGATCCAACCCTATGAGCCTATCTCGCTCATAGTCCTGCCCTACAAACTCCTCGTCTGTAGTAAAACATCCAAGTCTCATACTTGGACCCTAGCACGCACGCAATCACTATACTATGGACTCCTCGCCCAATAGTAGCCGATGGGAATATAACAGTTCCTTGCCCATCGTGCGCCCGACACATGTAATCACCATACTAAGGACTCCTCGCCCATTAGTAGTCGACGGGAACTCAACCAGTTCCATGCTCATCATGTGTCCAACCACCAAGCACATCCCAGACCTCTATTGGACTTAGTCCTTCAAGCCCACACACCACAACACATGCATATACTTCCTATACTTAAGAAATGTAGTCATTTCACACACACTAGGTCATACAAACATGAGAAATTCACATAAACTCGCTTAAGCCAGGGACTCTAGCCCAAGCTAAGCCCACTGCTTCGCTTAGGCTAGTTCACCTCGCCTAGGCGAGCTTAAAAAAACCACAACATCACATTATCTCGCTTAGGCGAGATTCCCTCGCCTGGGCAAGCTATAACATCGCTCAAAATACCACCCACACCTCGCCTAAACGAGGATCCACTTAAAGAACATCATTTCTCATCGCGACCTCGCTTAAGCGAGTGTCTCTCGCCTGAGCGAGTGTCTCTCGCCTGAGCGAGTGTCTCTCGCCTGAGCGAGTGTCTCTCGCCTGAGCGAGAGACTAAGTCACTCAAAACACCAATACCTCTCACCTGAGCGAGATGTCGCGCTCAATGCGCCCAAGTTTCCTCGCGACCTCGCTTAGGCGAGTGTCTCTCACCTGAGCGAGACTAAGTCGCTCAACCCAAACCAAGGTCGCCTGAGCGAGCAGCGCGACCCAAACCAGACGTGAGGGTCTGCAACTCTCGCCTAGATGAGATAGACTCGCTTGGGTGAGACTTGCAGAGTTCCCTCACTGTCACACACGCATTTTACCCAAAACAGTGTCAAATCATACCCAAAAAATGTACCACCAAACATTCAATCGATACCAATGTAATTGTAATGGAAAATGACATTCAGAATCATGCTTTCCAAACAACTAGACCACCAATTTCGACTATAGAACTAAAAGTATCAAAACCCTCATCCCACAACCTATTCCACATACATAATCAAACACCCAATCCCAAATAACTCCAATTCACAATCACAGCACATAGGATACGAAATTTACATCATTCAGAATTCAGTTGAGAAGGCAATAATCCAGAATTATAACACAAACATCAGTTAATACACACACAGAGACAACTCCCCTAACTTGAACTTCTTGATTCAATTTGGGGAAAAGAGGATGTTGCTTTGTTGCCCACTCCTTTGTTCCAATACCCTCCTAATTCAGTCTTAAATTCTCTTCTCACTCCCTCAGAATTCGTGCTCCTCTCAAAACCCAATTACCAGCACTGCCAAAACCCTTCTTTTCCCTTAAAATGGCCTTTTATAGGTGTCTTAATTAAGGGTCTAAAAGGGTAAAACGAAAAATGGCCTTAACTAAGGTTTTTCAGCCCTTTGGCTACTCCTCCCTCTGATTTTTACCTTTGCCCTTTCAACTCCACTCTAAGCTAGAATTAGCAAAAATAAACCCATGACCTTCCACTCACAATGCCAAAGCACAACCACTATGCCAATCTCATACTCATACATATCCTTAAAATCAATAATAAAACAACATCACATAATTGGCATACATAAGACTCGAACCCAAGTCCTCTCACACAAACCAAGTACTCTCAACCATTTGAGTTAGTACTTTTCCACATCACACTAAACAATAACTAATGCCATAAAGGCGCTTTCTACCCGCATTTATTAATTAATTAAATATTTAATTAATTAATTTTCACGGGTCTTACAGGAGCCTTTGCAATTCAAAGGACATGAAGTCATGAAGATCATGACTTGGAACACAATTATAAACTATTTTAAGGCAATTACAAGTATTTGCAATTTTCTCTTTCATTTTAAACAATTTTTAATTATCGCTATGCAAGAGAACTCACTGGGCAAAGAGTCCAAGTCTATTTTTGAATTTTCAAGTTATTTTTGGGTCCAATGTCTATAGGCTTTCTTCTAGTGTTTCTAAGGTTGCTTAAATTGTTGTTACTATGTCAAAGAAGAACAAGTTGTTGTTTTTGATGATGTCCAAGTGTTATGAAACATGTGTTTAGAATTAGGTCAAACTAGAACTCATTAGAAACTTAACCATGTGCATAATCTATTATAAATCAATATGGCGTGAAAGTTTGAGAGGTATTTGAAAAGCTATCAAATTAATCCATTAGGTTAATAATCTAATAGATTAGAGAGCTAATCCATTAGGATAAGTATATAATCAATTAAAATTCTTAGAACTTGTATTTGATCATTAAATTTGGAATTTTGTCTTCACAAAACTAAGCAATTCATTTCTGGAAAAGATTCAGAATTTTTTTTTAGCACAATGTAAGAAACAATTGAAGTTCATCAAGATCCTTCATGATTAGAATTAATCACATGGATTTTGGCTTGGCAAGATGAAGGGAAGTCTGATTGAACAAGTGTATTCAATCTGATTATTGAGTTTTGAATTTGTATTTTATTACCTAAAAATCAATGTGAATGTGATTGTGTTTGGTGCAAGTGTGTGTATAGCCTTGCATAATTTTTTATCTTGTCTTGGAGTTAATATTTTCTAAGTGCTTTGTTAATTTTATAAATCTTTGAGACATAGTGAAAAAGACTCTTTAGTTGTGTTTGCTAGGAGAAACTAGATGTAGATTCCAAGGAATCAAACCAAAATAAATCCCTTGTGTGTGTGCTCTATCTTTCTATCATTATCTTTGCTCTTTCTTTCATATTAAAGTCTATTTCTTGGTGATTGATTAGGTCTTTAAATTGTACATCATCCATTTACCTTTTTAATTGATTGAAGAAGTTATTTCCCTCTTTTGGTTGTGAAAGATTGGTCATATATGTTTTAACATAAACATTTGTGCCTATATACAGAGGCATCAAATACATATGTAGACACCTGGAATTATCATTATATGAAAATTGGTTTTTCATTGAGAGGCGATTCTTTTGGTTCTTGGATTAGAACTCTGGTTCTTATCAAAGATTGAATTCTTTGTGGTGAATCTTCCTTGACTTATCTATTAGATTGAGGTATCTACAACTCTATTATGTATCAAAGATGACAATCTTTGTAGTGAATCTTCATTATCAATCTGCTAGATTGTGATGTTTGCATCTTTGTCTTATTTCGTATTTTTCTCTTTTATTTTTGTTTATGCCTCTTGAGGATTCAATTTTAAAAGCAATTGTACTCTTTTCTGGATAGGATCATATCATTTGGTATCTAGAGTAAGGTTCTGGTTTAAATTTTCTCTTCAATCTTATTTTTCTATAATGTGAAGAAAACCTAAATTTTTTTGAATGTTTGTGTTTTGTGCTTTGTTTTGATTTTTTTTTTTGGTTCATTGTTCTTATAAGGAGTAAAACTCCTAAAGTTTTGTCCAATTCGGTTGAGTTTTATTTTTTTTTTCATTTTTTTCATTTTCTTTGTTTATAATTGTGCATTTTTGCATTTGATCCTTTAAAATTATATCTTTTTTTTGGTTTTTTTTTTTAAATGTAGTTGTAATTAATTGTTTACTTTGAATTTGCATGAGTTTTGGTGGTTGAAGGGATACTTGTTTAGTTTTCTTTGTTTGTGTGTTAAACTGAAAAATTGAAAAGAAAAGAAAGAATAGTGGATCCAAGTCAAAAGAAAATAAGAATATATTGAAAGAAAAGAAAAAAGACAAAGTAAGGATCCAAGAGCAAAAAATAAAAATAAAAAAATTGAAGAGTTCAACACAAATTTTTGTTTGTGTTTTATTGATCTATTGAATTGCAATCAGTCTTTTCCTTAAAGTCTCTACGTTTGTCTCCTTTAACTCTTTTTGGAAGTCTTGTTACTTTCTAATTTTACTAACACAAAAAAGTCTTTTAACGTCCGATATTTTCGATCTTTGACGTATGCCCAAACACCGACTTCGTATTGGGTGACGTCAAAATAATGTCTGAAAATCAAGCAGATGTCACTTAACGTCGGGGCTATCCAACGTCGGGGCTAAAAGCAGCAAACATCAATTTTTGCGCTAAATGGAGCCAAAAAACAGAGCAATTTGACTTTTATTGGGCTCTGACAGACGTTAAATAACATCAGCCATGGTAAGCTCAGACGTTTGAATAATGTCTGTCAGAGCACTGCCAAACGTCAAACTGCTTTGTTTTTTTTTAAATTTGGCTGTTTTTACAACATTCCCACACCTGAAAATCAGCAAATTCCCAGAACAATTTCATAATAATTTTACCACAATTCTGGAGTTACAGTTATATCTAATAACACTTAAGTTTCAACATATATTCTAAACTAATATAAATAACACCAAACTAAAAGTTTCAACACGATATTTTTATACAACAAAGTTTTTGAAGGAGTTCTAATTCTTGTGGTATCAACTCCATCTTTCCAATAGATATGATGCCCACTCCTATCTTAGTGTGTGGATAATGTCACCTGGTAGAGGTGATGGATTCTTGAACCGCTGAAAAAGTAATACAATTTCATTATGTATGAATATTATTCTTTAAAGTTTGATATGATTTATAACATGTGAAAGATATATATATATATATATATATATATATATATATATATATATATATATTATTACCTCTAGCCATTCATCTTTAATTGCAGCTCGAATGATTGTTCTTATCCAAGATATGACATGATATTCACATTCTCATGAATCTTCTTGCTTGTTACACTAAACATTACAAATAAAATAAACACATATCAAAGTCATAAGTTGACATACAGAAATTAATAACTTTAAACTAAATGAGTTATAACCTTTGGATATAATACTTTAAGTTGTTGGCCTCTAGGCTTACCCACAATTCTAATGAAATTTTGGAAACATAAAACATATTTTAGTTTTTATAACTAAGTAGATACATTAGGATTGAAAAAAAGTAATACTTACTCTTGTAACATGTTTTTCAAAGCGGGTGGAATCTTCCTATAGCATAAATAAAACCATACAATTGTGCATTATCTTGGAATGATGACACATAGTTGCAAATGATACCTACCATCAATCACATGTACTTAGCAGAAATAATTAATAATACTTCATAAAATATTACTAGCAAAAACACATACGCATCAATGTATGGCGCAAAGTAGATCTCTCTATTTGACTCAACCATCCATGTTTGCAAATAAAGTTTGATGTGATCATGTGAGTTTCCCGAAGGTTGAATGGTTTGAGGTTCAATGAATCCATAGATGGAAGATTGACCTTGGTCCACAATGAATCCATAATAAATCTACATATATAAAATAAAAATTAATGCAACAAAAATATTAAAAAATCAAATACAATTAGTCCAATTTTAAAAATAACATTAAATATAATTTTATTTCATAATTTTACAAATATTATTATAAAAATTCAATTAAAAAAGAAAAAGGCCAAAAAAACTAAAAAAAATAAGTCTAAGATAAAATTACAAATAAAAAAATACAAGCAATTATATATATACAATGAAAAAGAGATAAGAAAGCAAAATAATCTCAAAACGATGCAAATGGGGATGAAAACACATAATATTCGGTTGAAAATGCCTAAAATCATTCCATAATCAAATCCCAACCAGTTGATGGTGAAAAATGTTCGAAACTCACCTAGAAGAGGTCGAAATAATGGTCGCCGACGGGAAGGATCGCGAAATACTGGAAATGGGGATGAAAACGGAAAATATTTGATTCAAAACGCCTAAAATTAATCCATAATCAAATCCCAACAAGTTTGGTGGTGAAAAACGTTCGAAAATTACCTCGCAGAGCTCGGAATGGTGATCGCCGATGGAGAAGCTTGGCGAAAAATTGGTGGCGCGACGAAACAGTTAGGGTTTCTGCGTTTCGCGCAGAGAAAACCCAAAAATTGACGTCGGGGCTGCGTGGTCAGATGTTACTTAACATCGATGTAGAGGGGGTCAGACGTTAAATTAAGTCGGGGCAGAGTGGGTCAAACGTTAAATTAAGTCGGGGGCAGAAAGCTCAGGCGTTAATTATTACATAACGTCGGGGTAGTGTGGGTCAGACGTTAAATTATGTTTGTGTTGGAATAGGCAGACGTTAAAAAAGTCAAATAATTTACAAAAAGGCCACCGATCATTTTTAACGTGGGACTTTTTCTGGGCAGACGTTATATGGGTGACATTATAGGGCTTTTTTGTGTTAGTGTTTTATTACTTTGTGTCTTTTAAAATTACTTGAAGTTTTGTCTAGAGTTTTGTTTTTACCTTTAACCTTTGAGTAAAGATTTAGATCTTGCAACGTTTTTTACATTGATTTGTCACTTTTTACTTAAACACTTGAAGTTCTTTACCAAGCGCTAAAGCGAATTTGAGTGAAAAAAGCCAAGGATGTGAAGAACAAGGGGCTTATACATCTATAAACAAGACTCAATGCCTACTTATATATTCACCTTGAAAAATTTATATGTTATTTTAGTAATCTTCTTATTCTTTCAATGTCTTCTAAATGAGAGTATTCTCCTTTTTAGATCTTCTCCACAAAACCTTCCTTAGAAAAGGAACTTAAGTCTTGAATTTAATTATTGAAACTATTGCCTTGAAGATGCTTCCATCAGAGCTTCTCACTTCATTCACATTAGAGGGAGTAGATCAATCTTGAATTGCCTTAAGGATGTTTTCCATACAAAATGAACATTTGTTTTTATCATTATATAACGAATTTTGCATAAGAGTATTAAATACCATTCTATGATGTTAAGCTTGAAAATCCAAACATAGGCAATAAATGAGAATATCATCAAAGTAACCACAATAAATCTATCAATGAAAGATCTTTAGACATGATTCATCCATCTTATAAAGGTACTATGAGAATTAGTAATACCAAAAGGCATTGTCATCCATTCATACAATCCAAGTTTATTTTTAAAAGTAGTTTTTCATTCATCTTCATCTTTTATTCTACAATGGTTTTATCCACTTTTTGAAGTCAATAGAGAAAACTTTGTAACCATGAAGTTCATCTAACATATCATTTGATCTAGGAATAGGATGACTATATTTATTTTGTTGTACACTCTATACACATTCTTCATTCTTTTTACAAACAAGTATCATAGGCACAACATAATGACTCACGGTTTCTTTTATTGAACCTATATCAAAGAGTCCCTCAAGTTAAGCTATTATTTTCTTTGTAAAGAAGAGCTTCAAAGACTCAAATGAAGATGAAGACTTTTTATCTAGGGATGAAGATTTGCCTTAGAGTTCAACTTACTTTGATTTTTTTTTTTGTCCTTCACATAAGGTATTCATAAAGACTTTATATTTCAACCTACCTTAAATAAATTAAAAGAAAATAGTTTTACAAAGTTAAAATCAAGCATAAAAAGGTATTTTTAGCATTTTTAATTGATTACCTCTATTTGTAATCAATTAAATTGTTCTTCAATGTTTCATAATTCTATAATCAATTGTCTTGTTTAATAATTGATCAGTACAAGGAGAATTTTAAGTGTTTTCAAACTCAAAATTATAATCGATTTATTTTCTAATCGATTAAACTTCTTTTGTGTAATTAATGAGGTTTGTATTTAATCCATTAATGATTTCCATTGTCATAGGTGAAAACAAAAATACTAAGGTTTTCCTAAATTTATAATATGGAGCACAACCTAGGTCGATTCTCAAAGACATATACTAAACTTTTTAATATAGAGCATTTCAGGACCTTGATATGCAAGTCTTCCTCATCAAACCTTTTTCCCAAGGCCGATCAATTGATTTACAATTTGTGTAAATCGTTTTTGAACATAAGTTATATTCTCTCCAACACTTGTTCCATAATGAGTAACCTCAAGCACTTGTTCCATGTACTTTTCACATCACTTGTTCCATTTTGAGTAACCTCAAGCACACCCCACATCTCTTTAGCACAATTGCATTGTGATACTCTAGAAAATTCATCCAGATTTAAAGTAGAGATTATTATGTTATTGGTTGCACGATCTTATTGAGCTTTCTCTTTTTTCTTCTTCAGTCTAGATATCTCAAGGATTTTGTGTCTGCACATTATTAACCATATGGTTTGGAATGAAAGAATCATTTACAATCGCATCCCATATTCCTTGGTCAATAGATTCAATAAAAATATTCATTCTTACTTTCTAAAATTGGTAATTAACATGGCTAAAGGCTAAATATAGGAGTTTATGAATAGAGACACCTTCAATAAAATGGAACTTGTTCTCAACCATTTTGAAAAAGAGTAAAGATCTAATTATTAAATAGTTTTACGAGAATCAACTTTGATACAAATTATTGGGGGATAAATTGAACCCAATTTGATGTTTTTAGAAAAACTTTCGAAAACAATTTTTGTTGATCTCATCTTTACCAAGAATGGCATAAACCTGTCATTCAATAAACTAAAATTAGCTAATAGTTGATTAAAAAAATGAATATGATTATGATATCAATCTAGATTTCATCGATAGATCAGAACAATATTTTTGCCAAAGCTTTTTATTTCAGAGAATTAATTTAATTATTGAATTACTTAGATCAACATTAAAATAATATTTAAGAACAAATCAAAATGAATTAAAGATAACAAGGAAAACAAGACAAAATTTATACATGTTCACTCTTTCGAGCTACATCCATATATTATTGTTTTGTAATCTAACAAAGTGTTCCCTAATTCAAATATTACATTATTTATTGTTTCGGGGGTAGGGGCCAAGAGCCTGCTAAAGAACCTCTTCAAGCTTACTTCACTTCTCCCTACAACGGTAACTTCTTCTCCAAGAAAATCTGCTCCTTCGCTCGATCGGCTGGGATGACGATCGGGGTACCTGTCTAAAGGACTCCGATGCTTAAGTCAGTAATGAACCGATCGGTGTATCAGTGTAACTGTTGTAATAAATGCGAATTAAAGATCATCACCAACCTACCTTTGGGCCCTATTTATAGTTTTCGGTGTGGGCCTGTGATTAGGGTTCCTTAATTACGGCCCAATGATCCTTTAATCAAGATTACTGACTCGCTTTATCGTTAATTAACTCGACTGACTGATGGTTTGACCGATGGCCGCTTGACTGGATTAGTTATCCCCTGTTTTTAATAAGTGAATGATTCATGTATGGCTGATCGACCGATGGACGTATGTAAAGGACTATGCGGTTCTAGAGATTGGTCGACCGATCGACCCGATGGTTGATCGAATGATTGTCCTTTATTAGGTTAAGGTGTTGTTCGTGTGGGGCTGATCGACCGATGGGCCTGAATGTGGGTGGCTTGCGAACCCCGATCAACCAATTGCTTCCGATGATGTAGTGACTTATTTGCTTAACCGTTTGACCGATGGTCCTATAGTTTGTTCACTAGGTCGTTCGACCGATAGTCTTTTAACGATGCTATGTGGTTTGTTTGTAGAACCGATTGACCGATGGTCCTACGCAATTTATTTATCAAGTCGTTTGACCGATTGCTATTTTTCCAACCTTGGCCGATGGGCCTGAGAATTGGCTTTGGCCGATTGACCGATGGGACATACAGTACATTTACCAACGATCAATACAAAATGATTGACACACATTTCTTGAATCCTACAAAGAGATAACTACAACACGGAATACCCTATTGCATACCGAAAAAGTCTTTTCCGAAATATTCATGAAGTACAAGAACAAAGTAGGAACAACTACACCTCATGATAGGCAAGCCTCGCTTATCACACGACACTCTCCCTCAAGATTTCCAAGATTTCCAAAATTCAAAACCAATATCTTCGCAAGAGTTGAAAGATCCTTTTGTTTTCATAGAACAATACAAATTCAGCTTTAAGAACATGTTTTTCAAATGTGTATAAAATCACTATTTTTTACATAGAGTTGAATGTTGTTTTATAAATATCCTCTGATATGTTTAACCAATAAAACTTAACTAACAATCAATTTATTTCACTTAATTAATCAAATAAGCTAATTAACAGTTCTTTTTAGTCGATTAAATTGTTTGTAGAATATATCCTTGAAAACTAAAATATTTTAATTTGTTAAAACTTCATTTTAACATACTAAAATATCAACCAAAAATCAGAGTTGATAATCAAGATATTTGAATGAATCAAACGTACTAAAACATCAACCAAAAATCAGACTTGATAATCAACATATTTGAATGAATCCAAAGTTGGACTGAACAATTGAAATATTGTTATAGAACATTTTAACAAATTAGATTTTACTTTTAGTTCATTAAATTATACTCTATTAATGTGATGCCTCAATTATTGGGATTGAGACTGTAATTTTATAAGAAAAATATACTATTTCCCATGTTAATGAGAAATTAAAGGGAGATCATGTTAATTATTCAACTTATGATAAATAATTGCATTATCTAGTTAGAGACACTATCTTCTTCTACCGAACTTTGAAACATGTAAAAAGTCAGGTGGAGCTTAACCAGAGACATATCAAGTGGGTTTGAGTAGGTTGAAAGTACAAACAAGAAAAAATCAACATAGCAGCTGATGCAGTTTCAAAGAAATATACTGTGCTTTGGTTGAAACTAATTTTTTTTGACTTTAACTTATTAAGGAATTCTATGAAATTGATAATGACTAGCTTGACCAGTCACCTAATATAATTTTTGTTACAATGGCGGGTTAAACAAAGACATAAGAGTTGATTAACAACCATGTCAAAGATTATTGGTTAAGGTAATCCCAAGTTAAGGGCTTAAACACATGAGCAGCTTCAGTCTCCATGATTTCCAAGTGCTTCTTTGCAAGGTGCATGTAAACAACCCAATCACCATTCCCCAGAGGACTTGGCATTGGCATAACATAACCAGCTTCACCACCCCAAGGAAAATGGTACGATGCAAACACCGCTTTCCCCCACCCAAAATCCACCTTCTCCACCGGAAACCTCTGACCGGACGACACCACAAAGGCCGGTCCCTCGTCGGCACGGTTACAGTAAATTCTGGACACTCCAGGAATCGGCCTCTTAGCCTCCACCCAATCAATTAGTCCTAAGAAGTGCTCCTCCGTGGCCGCCGCCGCCAAAAACTCGTGAACAGCCTCCACCACATACCCTAACGGCTCCTTCACCAACTGCTCCACCAGTTTAACTCCAAAGGGTATGGAAAGCACGTTCCCAAAGTAACACTCCATCATTGCTTCGCTCTCTTTGTCACCGTTGCCCAGTCTCTTCCTTCCATCAATCACAATGCCCATTTTGGCAGTAGCCCTTTTACTGTATGTGTCTCTTGAAGCTGCATGCGCAACCATCTTCCATAAGAACGCACAGAAACACTCCAGCTTCGTGCGCGTGGCGGCGAGGGACTGCATGTGGCGGAGCTGCTCCGCCGTGACGTAGTATATGCGGCTGAGGAGAGCGGTGGCGTCGGTGGCGGGAGGTGGAGGAAGGTCGGAGATTGAGGTGTACATGTGGTGCTGAGAAGGGCGGATGAAACCTGGACGGCGAGGGCTGAGGAGAGAGCGGCGGAAACATGGGTGGCCGGAAGTGGCGGCGAGAATGGTGGTGTTGGGGTTGGCCATGGCAGCCCATGAAACAAGAAACATGTTTGTTGAATATGCATCTGCTATGCGATGATCAAATGTGCATGCCACTATTATTCCTCCACACTTCAGTACAGTTGCCTGAAATGGAGACATTGAAATATCTTAGCTTCAACAAATATATTAAGGAAAATAATTTTTTAATAACTAAATTTTCACAATTTTATCTTAGAACCATTTTTCATTTCCTAATATTTTATATTTTTAAACCAATTAGTTTGAATGAATTCAATCATAATTGTAATAACTTTTAAAAAATAATTTAAAAATAAAATTATCAAACTTTAAAGTAAGTAATTGTGTACTATGTTTGAAAAACATTGTCACAGGTTTGAGTTGATAGTTTGGGTGATATATCACATCATATTCGGTGCTTTTAATGCTTATTCGATGTATTTGACTTTACAGTTGTAAAGAAAGATTCAATATCTTATAACGTTGTTTTCACATCTGAAAAGGTAGGGGAGGGGACAAAAAAAAAGAAAATAGAATTTATATTACGACAATGACATGCTGCTAATAGATTAAAAAACATAAGAACTTACATACTGTTGACTATTATTAGTGGAGCAATGATATTTTCACATATTATATTTATTTGGCAATTTATCGGAAGGGTCAAATTAATTATGAAAGAGTAAATTTTTGTCCTCTAAAAGGAAAGAAAAAGCGAAAAACAGTAAAAGATAATAATAAATGAGTGTAAAATATTTTTATGTGTGTAAATATTATTACTTATAAGTTTATTATTGGTTTAATCACTTCTTTATTTTCGTTAAAAAATTTGTCCTCAAGTTTTAAGTCCTCCAAATTGATCCTACTTTTAAAAAATTTGTTCTAATTTGATTTTTTTGTTAGGATATTATTTACGACGTTAAATGTGTTAAATGTGTGTTAAGTTTTTTTTTAACTTTTTTTTATATTTTTTAAAAAAACAACTGACATATGTCAAATTAGGATTTTGTCATTTGTTAGTCTGTGATTTTTTTTATTTTTTTAAAATATGTTTTTTAATTAAAAAAATGGTCACGTGTCAAAATATGGTTCTGTCATGTGTCAATCGTTTATGTGAACAATCTTTATTTGATCATTGTTTTTATTATTTTGTCTCAATTTAATTCTATTTTCTTTTTAAAATAGAGTAATTTTCTTTCTTCCAAATTAAGATCAAGTTTAACTTTTATATAAATCTTATAATTATATTTTTATAATAATAGATATTTTAACTAAATTAAGTTTATTTAAATTTAAATTTTACATCGAACTTTATTTAAAATTGTTTTAATAATTTCTAGACAACTTTATAAATTCAAATATAAAATTTTCCAACAATTTTATAACAATTACAAACAACTCTTATAAAACTATTTTAAAATTTTATATTTGAATTTATAAAATTGTTTAAAAATTATTAAAATATTTTTTTTAAACAAAATTCAATATAAAATTTAAATTTAAATAAATTTAATTTAGTTAAAAAAATTTATTATAATAAAAATATCATTATAATATTTATATAAAATTTAGGTAGGTCTCAATTTGGTAGGATAAAATTACTCCGATTTACAGTGTGTGATTATTCACTATAGTGTTTGACGGCTTCTGGTCATTAAAACTGATTATGAATAAGATATTTTCTTATAATGATATAATTAAATACAATCTTTATCTTGTAAAACAATTTTGCAGAGTTAGAATTAAGTTTAAACTCTGCTTTCCGATTTGAAATTCCTGAAATAACTAAAATCTAGTACCTGGACAGCAAGTACACAAGCATTTTTCTTCTTTGGAACAAACTTGCCTTCGATAGATTGATCAGGGTTGTAAAAGTTCAGGTTTTTGAGTTCCACATCTGCCTCAGCTTCAAGAAAATCAACACCACGATTGTTACAGAGAACTTCAGGTTCACCCATGCTGTTGAGCACCACTTCACCAGCAAACACGTAATAAGAGATTAGGGTTTGTGCCAAGGCCTTCTTCAGAGACCCCACCATGGTTCCAAAGGTGATTTTGTGGGTGGCACAATCTTCCATGGTTGTGGATGTGAGAATAGGGTTGTTGTAGCAAAAGAAAACTCCTACATCCAATGGAGGTAGAAGGAGGTCAAGGTTGGAGAGTGGAAGCCAATGTTCCTGCATTGGTAACACTGCTGCCACCACCTCTTCATTGGTCACACTCACAGAAAAATCTCCGTTTTCGTCACACATTTCTTTTTTTGATGAAGGCCTGGTGGTGAAGTAGTTCGTTGAAGCCGTGCATTTTATATGCACCATAAAGTGGAGATATTTTCTCATTCAAGTTGGTATTTTAGGATAAGATATGATTGGTGACATATAGTTCTATAAGTCTTGTGTAGTTCCGCACACATTTTACTATATTAACATGTGAAGGCTAGTTGGTGGGTCAATAGTTTTATGAGGTCCTACATTTATGCACATCGTAATGCATATAGTTAAGAGTTGAAATTAAAGGATCACATGTATATATAAGTCTTATAAGGTTGCTCATGAGACTTATCATACTTGCTGCGAAAATCCTTCAAAATACTTTTCTAATAATGAGTTTAACTAACGCTTAATGGGAACACTAGATCAATCATTATAGAAAAGATTCCAATGCTTCATTTAGATGTTGATTTTTTTATGAAATAATTTGAGCTAGTAAAAAACTATGTTGTTTAAATCGGTATGTAATTCCAAGATTTGGATTTCATGAGTACACAATTATGGAATCCATAGAATAATTATTAACATTGAGCATTAGTAGGTCAAATGTTTGAATGGTATGTATGAAATTTCAAATTTGATTTTGAGTACCTTATATTTTAGGATAATATATTATAATAATTAAATTTTGATAATTTTTTTTATAATCTTAAGATATATTTTAAATAGATTTAAAATATAAAAAAAATAAAAAAATAAAAAGTCACTTAAAAAATAATAACTTATATTATAAAATAAAGTTATCAATGTTACAGAATAATTTTCATATTTTTTATATATGAAAAACTATGATTAAGTATATAATCACTGGACAAAACCTCTTCATTTTCTTCCTCAAATTGCGTGTATGCTTTTAGTACAGAAGAGTAGGTAGGATCTGATTTGAGGTCTAACACAATTTACTTATCTTCAATTAATAATTTTGACATTGTCAATGCATAAATATCATTTTCACAAAAAAAAAAACATTAAATATAAAATAATTTAAAAAATAAAAAAAATTAGGACTAATTTGGATACTATTTATAAACTAAAATTTAATATATAAAATAACTTTAATACAAATAAACATTTATAATTTAATTAAAAATTAATTTTTTAGTGATTAGTAACCGTAAAAAATTATTTATTTAGAGATAATTTCTTTAATGATTGAAAAGGATTTATTATTATTATTATTATTATTAATCTATTTTAGAAACTAATTTTTGATCAATAAAAATATTAAAATTAGAAACTGATGTTTTGGTTTCTAATTATATATTATTAGAGACATAATTGTTAGTATTTAAATTTAGAGACTAATTTTCAATTAACTAAATTTCATAAAATTATAAACTAAATTTTGTTTGTTTGCTTATATTATAAATTGCAGGCTTATTATAAATTAATTTAGTGACTATATTATATAAAACTAGTTTAGTGACTAAATATATAAAAAAATACCACTAAATTCATCTCTAAATAGGTTATTATTTTAACAAATATTACTACTATTATTATTTTAATATTATTCATAACTTTAAAATATTTTCTAATAATTTTAAACTAATAATTTAAAATATTTTAAACTGATTATGATTTACGGTTAGGTATTTTTTTGAATTTCTGTTTAATTTAGAAAATAAAAAATCTCAAACTCTTCAACTTGTACTTTGATCCAAAGCATTACAAAAGTTTTAGTTTTGATCCTTTAGAATTCTCAAACGTTTCTTCTAATTTGACGCTTTGCAAGCGTTCTTCGTAGACCCTAACACCGTTGATTTAATGTGAAAGCAGAAAAGGAAGCATAGAAAAGGTGAGTTAGTAGTATATTCACATCGAAAAATGATAATTTAACTTCTTGGATTTAACCTCTTTTTGAAATTATCTTTGTCCAATAAAAATTACGAAAATGATATTTCAACAAAATATTTTGACAAGATTTTGACAATACACATGCGGGTTGGTTTCTTTGGAAACTAAAAGGAAAAAGTTAATTAGAGAGAGAAAGGAAGAAAGGGAGAAAGGGAGAAAGGGAGAAAGGGAGAAGTGAAACAGAGAGAGAAAACAAGTGTTTGTTGCGGGAGTAACCGGATTCAGAGACTCACGTACCTGAAGTTCTCACCGGCAACCATTTCACCGTCCACACTAGAGGTCACTCAAACTATTCCCATACACTATTATTCATCCAGACCGTTGCATTCAGAGTTGGGAGTGGGTTTGTGGAAACTGCAGCCACCTTCCGTCGTCGACGGCAAGGAACAATATCTCTTATTGAAATTATATATAGGACAATATCTATAATGATAATGTTTGTTATGATATTTAAATTTTGTAACCAAGTGGAAGTGCAATTAAGAATTTGCATCACTACTCCTTACAAATAAGTGGTTGACTCCCTAGTTTGTGGTTGTTCTGATTATTTTTCCAGTTGGCAATGAACAAAGCAACCACTTAAGTCAATGCAGATTTGATGATGGAAAATAATTTCAAGTGAGTTATTAAAGTGAACCAAAATAAGATTTCAAATTAACTATCAAATAAATTTGAACCCTCGAAACATAATAACCAACATTAGTCCCCACATATTCATGCGTGACTCCCCACAAATGCATTTGTCACTCCCCTTTATTTGATCTGCAACCTATAATGACAAAGTTTGACTTTACTTCCCACAAACGTATGACTTACTCCCCACTTTTGTTTCAATTGCTTTTTTAGCCTATTGTGCAGTTAGACAAACCAGCCACTTCGGTGCATGCAGTTTTAATGATGGAAAGAACTTTGTGAGTGAGTGAATGGATGATGAATGATCAAAATAGGAAATTTAAATAAAGTTTATCAAAATCTGCAATCATTAATCATAAAGTCCGATGTAAGTCCCTACATACGTATGAGTAACTCTCCACTTTTCATACAGTTGTTTATTTTGGCTATTGTGAGGTTAGACTACCACCCAATTCATTGAATGGGGGTTGGATGATGGAAAGGACTTTGTCTGTCAGTGAATGAATGATGAATGATCCAAACACGAAATTTAAATTAACTATATTGAAATATGCAACGTTTGAAAATAAAGTTTAACGTAACTCCCCACAAACGTATGACTTACTCCCCACTTTTGTTTGACATGCGTTTTTAGCCTATTGTGCAGTTAGACAAACTAGCCGCTTCAGTTCATGCATTTTTAATGATGGAAAAGACTTTGTGAGTGAGTGAATGAATGATGAATGATCGAAATAGGAAATTTAAATAAAGTTTATCAAAATCTGCAACCAATAATCATAAAGTCTGACGTAACTCCCCACATACGTATGAGTAACTCCCCATTTTTCATACAATTGTTTATTTTTGCTATTTTAAGGTTAGAATACCACCCAATTCATTGAATGGGGATTGGATGATGGAAAAGAATTTGTGTGTGAGTGAATGAATAACAAATGATCCAAACACGAAATTTTAGTTAACCATATTGAAATCTGCAACTTTTAAAAATAAAGTTTGACGTAACTTCTCACATGTATGACGTACTTCCCACTTTTGTTTGAGTTGCGTTTTTAGCCTATTGTGCAGTTAGACAAACCAGTTGCTTCAGTGCATGCAGTTTTAATGATGGAAAGGACTTTGTGAGTGAGTGAATGAATGATGAATGATCGAAATAAGAAATTTAAATAAAGTTTATCAAAATCTGCAACCAATAATCATAAAGTTCGACGTAAATCCCCACATACGTATGAGTAACTCCCCACTTTTCATACATTTGTTTATTTTGGCTATTGTGAGGTTAGACAACCACCCAATTTATTGAATGAGGATTGGATGATGGAAAGGACTTTGTCTGTCAGTGAATAAATGATGAATGATCCAAACATGAAATTTAAATTAACTATATTGAAATATGCAACGTTTGAAAACAAAGTTTGACGTAACTCCCCACATACGTATGACTTACTCCCCACTTTTTTTTTAGTTGCGTTTTTAGCTTATTGTGCAGTTAGACAAACCAGCCGCTTTAGTGCATGCATTTTTAATGATGGAAAGGACTTTGTGAGTGGGTGAATGAATGATCGAAATAGGAAATTTAAATAAAGTTTATCAAAATCTGCAACCAATAATCATAAAGTCTGACGTAACTCCCCACATACGTATGAGTAACTCCCCACTTTTCATACAGTTGTTTATTTTGGCTATTGTGAGGACGAAATCCTTGTCGTCGACGAAGAAAGGTGGCCGCAGTTTTCGCAAACCCACTCCCAACTCCGAATGCAACAGTTTGGATGAATGATAGTGTATGGGAATAGTGTGAGTGACCTCCGGTGTGGACGACGAAATGGTTGTCGGCGAGAACTTCAAGTACGTGGGTCTCTGAATCCGGTTACTCCGGCGATAGGCACTTGCTTTCTCTTTGTTTCACTTCTCCCTTTCTCCCTTTTTCCCTTTCTCCCTTTCTCTCTCTAATTAACTTTTTCCTTTCTGTTTCCAAAGAAACCAACCCCGCACGTGTATTGTCAAAATCTTGTTAAAATATTTTGTTGAAATATCATTTCCATAAAAAATATTTAGTTTTTGTTTCATTGGAAACTTTGTTTTGCTAAAGTAATTTTCTATTTACTAGTTTGATATTTTATTATCTTCAATAATTTTGAAGATAAGTAACACAATTAACTTATCTTCAATTAATAATTTTGACATTGTCAATGCATAAATATCATTTTCACAAAAAGAAAACAATAAATATCAACTAATTTAAAAAATAAAAATAATTAGGACTAATTTGAATACTATTTATAAACTAAAATTTAATATATAAAATAACTTTAATACAAATAAAAATTTATAATTTAATTAAAAATTATTTTTTTAGTGATTAGTAACTGTAAAAATTTATTTATTTAGAGATAATTTCTTTAATGATTGAAAAGGATTTTTTATTATTATTATTAATCTATTTTAGAAACTAATTTTTGATCAATAAAAATATTAAAATTAGAAACTGATGTTTTGGTTTCTAATTATATATTATTAGAGACTTAATTGTTAGTATTTAAATTTAGAGACTAATTTTGTATTAACTAAATTTCATAAAATTATAAATTAAATTTTGTTTGTTTGCTTATATTATAAATTGCAGGCTTATTATAAATTAATTTAGTGACTATATTATATAAAACTAGTTTAGTGACTAAATATATAAAAAAATACCACTAAATTAATCTCTAAATAGGTTATCATTTTAACAAATATTACTACTATTATTATTTTAATATTATTCATAACTTTAAAATATTTTCTAATAATTTTAAACTAATAATTTAAAATATTTTAAACTG
>Ga0214544_1006024_pt1 | contig 22833 bp, 15 predicted proteins | sample CNSS3metaG_FD_160074 | JGI IMG/M metagenome (GOLD analysis project Ga0214544, IMG submission 160074) | Root nodule microbial communities from cowpea collected in UCLA plant growth center, Los Angeles, California, USA - CNSS3 | ecosystem: Host-associated > Plants > Roots > Nodule | place: USA...
GGGGTACTAAATTGAAAACAACTATTACACTGCCACGTGTCATGCTTGTAAGCTGCCACGTGGCACGATGATAAACTGACACGTGGCAGTTTTTAAAATTTTTTGAAAAAAAAAATTAAAAAAAAATAAAAATTTCATGGCTTGACACGTGTCCTGTACGGACACGGTGTTAACTCCAACTTAACGGAGAGAACCAAATTGAACCTCTTTAGAAAATTGTGGTATCAAATTGAATATTCCTAAAGTTCGGGTACCACATTGAACTTTCCGAAAAAGTTTGGGTACCAAATAAGTATTTATAGCTAAATATAAAGAAGGGAACATGACAAAAGCAATACCTGGGTTAAGCACGTGACAATAGTTGACATAATGGATTTTTTTATGCTCTTTATTCATTTTAACTAAATAACTGTAGTTTAAAATTCTTCATTTTATACTTTCTTCTTATTTAATAACTGACGTATAATTATTTTTAAGGCTACAAATGTTTCAAACAAGTTGAGTATGATGTTCCAAAAAGATATTATAGCATAAAAAAGACAGCCCTCTATTAGATTAATTATTAACACAATCTTTTATTACAAATGGATAAAATGCATCGATCAACGAAAAGATTATTTCTCGATGCTCACACGCTATACTGAAACTTTCTCAAAAAAGTGCGTGAAATATGTCTTTTAACTCAATCGAAGAAAGCTGGTGGGAATCATTTCTGTTAATTCTCTTCTCTTTCTCACATGCTATCAGTATTCTGTTGCAGTGTTGCTCTGTGTAACGATTTGGAACCGTGGCAAGCAAAGGCAATAATAGCATCTTAAGGTCATCCAATTCAATAACAGAGGTGCCTTTTGTAGCTTATATAAATATAAGTATCAATCTATCATTTTTTATTTCGGTTTTTTAGAAATTTGAGCCATACAAAGATATTACGTATGCAAATATTATGAAGTTACCAAATAATAACTTGAAGTTTTAACACAGTAAAAAACTGTTTTTTTTTTCTTAACTCAAAAGTTTCAACCTTAAAAGCAACACAAAGCTTCCTTTCCAAATTCATTCTCCTCTACAACCTCCATCTTCTTTATTTAGCTTCTCACTCTCATTCCATCATCTTTATGAAGAGAGGTCGGAGATGTGATCGCAGCAAGACCCTTTTCAAATCTAACTGAACAAAACATTCTTTCGGGTAAGTTAAAATTTCAACTCTTTCGATATCCAAATAGTTTTGGGCAATGTATGTGATCTTCTTGGTTTGCATTTATTTCTAGAGTCTTTATTTTCATTCTTTATTAACCAGTAACCCTTTTCTGTTTGGTCCGATCATTTTTACGTTGTCTATATATCGAGGTAGAGCTTTATTGCGAGTTTGAAGGTGACTTGGGTAGTCTTAGAATTTTGAATTGTCCATTGATGGTATGAGAAACTAGTCTTTTTCTTGCTTACTGAAATTATGTGTGTTGAATTTGTCTTAAATGTGTATGATTACTGATTACACTTGTTTGATTTTGATATCAAGTGGGTTTTGATGTTTGATTTGTTTTGCCACTGACATTTGGTTGACTGAGATGATTATAAATTGTATTGTGTTATGATATTTAAGCGGTTTGATTTGAGCTTTTTTGTGATACTTGATTAATTGCGTTACAATCATCCAATCTTCTATTTATAAGGTCTATTTCGAACCAAACACTAATTTTTCACTAAAGAGAAGATAAAATGATTTGGATTAGAAGATTAGGTGGCCTAACGAAGTCAAATCAGGGGTTGTATGCTGATAGGACACTGGACGGTATCACAGGACTGCAGGGCGCCATTGGAAAAACGTAATTAAGGTGTTCCAAAATTTGATACTAAAGATCTAATTATTATTAGAGGAACATTTTGTAAGCTGGACGACTTGCAGCTGCATCGACGAGCTTCCGATAATGGTCGGCGTCGCCGCCGATAGTACTGGCAGGGCAAAGGATACAACCGAGAGTGAGAGGAGTAGGATGCCTTAACCCCTATATGAGAAGACGAAGGAAGAAACTCCTTGGGTTTTCTATGTTTAAAGAAAAGTAGAAGTCCTATGGTTTCTATGTTTAAAGAAAATTCCTTTTTTTTTTTTTTCAAAATAGGTTAAGTCGTTAGTGTGAAGGACAAGATTGGAGATGAAGTCGTTGTCCATCCCACCAGTTTCTTTATTTTTTTTTTAAAAAAAACAATGTCATCTTCTAGAAGGATAGTTTGTGCTATTGAAAAAAGTGAAGTCGTCCACATACATGATAACTTCACTTTTTCAATTTTTTTTTCATAAATAATGAATTTTGATTATTTTTTACTTTCATGGCAAAACCGTGATGATAAGGACCGATTTCCTAATAAAACTGTACGCACCAAGACCAATTTCTATTTAATGAAACCATCAAAATCGTATGCGCCAGGACCGGTTTCTATTTAATGAAAACAAAACCGTCCTCTGCGAGACCGGTTTCCAATTAATGTAAGAATAATAACAAATTCAAAAAACATTAATAACTGATAAATTAAACACAAAAAAAGGGACAAATAACGAAAACTGAAAAATTAAAAAGAAAAAATAATCAAAACTGAAAAATAAAAAAACATAATCAAAATAATCAAAACCCTTAAATTAAAAAAAAGAAAAAAAATCTGAAATATTTAAAAAAGTGAAAAATTTGAAAAAAGAAATTAAAAATATTTAAAACTGAAAAGTAAAAAAAAAAAAAATGAAGTCGTCATGTTAGAATACGATTTCACTTTTCAATTAAACAAAAGTCGTTCTAAAAACAACGACATTACTTAAAAAAAACAAAAGCAAAACCGGTCTGGGAAGGACGACTTCACCCTGAATGTTGTCCTCCTCCATAATGACTTGACCCAAATAAAAAAAAAAAAAAATCAACACACCTTATTTTACAATTTTCTGGTCAAAGAGATCCTGAAATACAAAAAACCCTTTAAGAATCTTATTCCGTCATATGCCGAATTAGTAAAGAGAAATGAAATTTTTTTTATGAAAAAAAATAAAATAAAATTAAAAAAAAACATTTGAGAAGTGTTCTAAACCTTATAAAAAAGAACATATATCACTTAATACATTAGCTTACCATCATTACTTCAACAATCAAGTCCGACAAAACAAATGATCACGATCTATATCAATATTATGATCACTAACTAAAAGACCATAGATATGTATCTTTACCAACACACCTAAAACTGTACATGCCAATAACAGCAACCAATTCTGCTTCTGTAATCAGTGACTGCATAACCAATTCTCCTACTGCTTGGTCTGTTTCGTTATCCCACCTGCTTTCTTATAATACTCCATATTCTTAATCATAGTTGTAATAATGATTAGCATAGGCATAGTCCCTAATATTATATTCCCCTTACTCAATTTATGCAACCCCACCACTGCACTACATTAATATCTATTATATTATAACAACGTATGCAAGCAACGTGTAAGAGGGAATTCCACCCTTGACTTGATGCAGAGCAAGAAGAATGTGGTTAACGCTGGAAGCCTGAACATGAATTCCTATGCCCCCAAGTTAAAAGTCTACAAGAACCATATTGATATGCCTACAACAACGTACCACTCATGTACCTTCAAGCTATTCTTTGTCTTTCTCTACCTTGAATACTGATATATTTTCCTTTAATTTTATGGTTTTCCATCTTCCCCTGACTTAAGAGTCCTGGCTGTCTTAAACATAGATCCTTTTCTAAATAGAAATGGAGTTGGCTATGATCTTGAGAATGAAGTTGCCATAGACCCTCAACGGAGATGGATACTTGTAGGGTAGATATGGTTTGACTCTAGTCATGATCAGGCACTTGAGTGCCACGTGGACATTGTGTGGGATGTAAGGTAATGTTATCCCATCTAACTCCAAATTAAAGGCTATTAATTCATTTTTAATGTTTAGGATGATATTACTTAATTATTAGAGAGAATTTTCCTCACCCCTAGTGAATCTAATCCCATTAGAAAAAAGAAAAAAATTTATTTGTGATGGTTTTTCACCTCTCGTGATTGATATATGCAATGAGATCATTTATAAAACTAAATTGTATAAGAATTTTATTTTCAGATATAAGTGTTTAGGTGAAGCCAATATGATTTAAAAAGTTAGAATTATAAGGAAAGGTGATAGTATTACTATTCTAAAAGTATTCTTGAGAAACTTAGGAAATTTAGAAGTTATAAACAAGTAAATATCCCTTATGATACTAGTTCTAAATTAACGACAAATGGAGAAAGGTATATTTCTCAACCTCAGTATGCCCTTATGAGATACTTAAGAGATTAAATAGAATATGCCATTAAATATAATGGATTTTTTATTGTACTAGAATGGTACAATGATGCTAATTGAATCTCTGATTCAGACGAGACAAAATCCATTAGTGGTAATAGATTCACACTTGGGGGTAGTGTGATTTCATGGAGATCAGTTAGGCAAACATTTATTGTTAGATCAAATGACTAATAATAAAACTGAGTAGTTGACGAACTTCTCAGCAAACATTCCACTAGAAATGAAAATACATTGTGATTGCTAATCGGCAAAAGGCTACTAAATGTAGAAAGGATTTAAAGAATAATTTTGATGTCTTATTTCAAAGAATAGGGTACCATATATATATATATACACACATACAAGAGTGCTATAATTCCTCATCTATTAAAGCAATGACAGCTGCACATATTTGCTCACAGAGGTAATAATGCCTAAATTATAGCTAATACAATATTTGATTACATAATGTTTGCTAATAGAATATTTGACATATCTTAACACCCCCACTCAAGTTGGTGCATGGATATCACACATTCCCAACTTGAATAGAGACTCATTAAACACTCTGTTTGACACTCCTTTAGTGAAAACATCAGCCAACTGCAATTATAATCTTACAAAAGGAAAGGAAATTATTTCAACTTCAAGTTTCTCTTTGACGAAATGTCTATCAATCTCCACATGCTTTGTTCTATCATGTTGCACCGGATTGTGAGCAATTGTTGTAGCCGACATATTATCATAGTACACACTCATAGTTTCATTTTGTTTAAAGCCCAAATCTGATAGCACATTTTTAATCCACAAAAGTTCACATACACCTAGTGTCATGCCTCTGAATTCTGATTGAATACTAGATCTTGCTACTACAGGCTGTTTTTTACTCCTCCAAGTTACAAGATTCTCTCCACAAAAGTAAAGTATCCAGAGATAGATCTTCTATCATCTTTTGAACCTACCCAATTTGCATCAGTGTATCCTTCTACTTTTAAGTTTCCATGATTTGAGAACAAAATTCCTTTTTCCAAGAGTGGACTTTAAATATCTGAAAATCCTCTCAACAACATCCATATGAAGCTTTCGTGGGTCATGCATAAATTGACTAACAACATTCACTGCATAGGTAATATCTGGACGTGTATGAGACAAATAAATTAATTTTTCTACCAGTCTTTGGTATCTCCCTTTGTCTCTGTTTGCTGAATTTGAGCATTGAAAGAGTTTATGATTTTGTTCAATTGGTGTATCAACTGGTTTACTCCCAAGCAGTCCAGTTTCCGATAGTAAGTCAATAGTATATTTTCTTTGGCATAGAGAAATACCATGTTTTGATCTAGCTACTTCAATACCCAAGAAATATTTGAGGTTTCCAAGTTGTTTCATCTCAAATTCAAATGTAAGGTAGTGTTGTAAACTGGAAATCTGATCTTGGTCATTTCCTGTAACAATGATGTCATCTACATATGTAATCAAAGTTGTAATTCATCCTTTTCCTCTCTTCAAAAACAAGGTGATCAGAGTTACTAGCTTTATAGTCAAAGGCCTTTATAGACTTGGTAAACCTTCCAAACCATGCTCTTGGAGATTGTTTTAATTCATATAGAGCCTTCTTTAATTTGCAAACTTTCATTCCACTTGAATATGTCATGCTTGGTGGAGAATCCATATAAATTTCTTCTGAAATTTCTCCATGTAGGAAAACATTTTTCACATCAAATTATAGAAGAGGCCAATCTTGGTTTGCTGCTAGTGACAGAAGTATTCTCACAGTATTGAGCTTGGCTACCGCTGTAAACATTTCTTAGTAATCTTCGCCATAAGATTGAATGTAACCTTTAGCCACAAGTCCTACTTTATACCTCTCAATAGTTCGATAAGCTCTATGCTTAATTGTAAATATCGATTTGCAGCCCACAGTTTTCTTCCCTCTTGGTAAGGACACAAGATCTCAAGTGTTATTTTTTTCTAAAGCTGCCATCTCATCAACCATTGCTTTGGTCCATCTAGGATTTGTCAAAGCTTCCTGTATATTACTAGTAATAGAAATTGAAGGTAATTGAGATACAAATGATGCATATGACTGGGATAACCTGTGAGATGACACATATTTACTAAGGGAATATTTAACTTTGACTTGGAGGTCTGGTTCATATTTAGCTGGAGGTTAACGACGGTTACAATGGGGTGGAAGATTATACTGGACAATAGTAGACTCAATGTTTGGTGTGTTGGTGGTCTTATGCAGACAAGGATCAATTTCATGATTGGTTTCATCTAAATTAGTATTATCAAGGTTAGGATCAAGAGAAACAATTTCATGATTAGTTTCAACTACATTAGTATTATCAGAGATATGATCAGAAGGTACCTCTGAAGAGTCAACCCGAACCTGTGAAGAAGATTGAGCAAATTGGTTAGGATCAGAAGACACTCTATTATCAAAAGGAGAAGTTTCCATATTTATGATTGGCTCACTTCCTGCAGAATGATCCTCACACGATAATTTATCTTTACAGTATAATTTTATATATTGGATATCAAACATACTAACATCATGATTATGCACTTCACTTTCATTGTCGCCCTGAAGTGTAGAATCAACATAAAAAAAAACTATGCTCATTAAATGTCACATCCATAGAGATATAAAATTTCTTTGACCGTGGATGGTAAGCACAATAGCCTTTTTGAGTTTGTCCATACCCAACAAAAACACATTTTAAAGCTCGTTCTTCAAGTTTTGTATGTTGATGTGAGTGTAAGTGAACATATATAACACATCAAAAAATATGAGGCGATAAAGAGACCATGGAAGGAAGGATGCAATGATCAGACAACACATCTAAAGACCTCTGAAAGTTAAGCACATTAGAAGGTGTTGGATTAATCAAATAAATGACAGATCTCACAGCCTCACCCCATTAATTAGATGGGACATTACCATCTATCAAAAGTGATCTTGTCACCTCTAATATATGTCTATTTTTTCTCTCAGCCACCCTATTTTGTTATGGTGAATAAGGATATGTAGTTTGATATAAGATGCCTTTAGAGTTCATGAACTCGATTAACTCATTCCTAAAATATTTCCCTCCATTATCTGATCGAATGACCTTAATATGTGTGTTAAATTGAGTAACTATCATATGATGAAAGGAACGAAACACATTACACATCACTTTTATGTTTAAGCAAATACACCCAAGTTATCCGAGTATAGTCATCAACAAAACTGATAAACCATTTTTTCCCATTATGTGTAGATTGTGGGGCAAGGTCCCAAACATCTGTGTGGACTAATGAAAAAGGAAAATCTGTTTTTTTATTGCTTAAAGGAAAAACAGTACGATGACTTATTGCCATTACACAAGTTTCACAAATAAAATAAAAAATATTGCATTTATGAAATAGTGATGGAAATAACCAAAAGAAGGATATCCTAATCTTCTATGCCATAATCAATTTTCCTTGTTGTTTTTATCTTGTATGTGTTCATTCGCAAGACAAGCCAACGTTCCTTTATGAGTTTGTTGTGAGATATTTTCAAGATAATACAGTCATTCTCTCTCTACCATTGCCAATTTTCTCCTTGGAATGGATGTTCTGGAAAAAACAATGGGTTGGGTAAAATAAGGCAACACAAGAATGTGATTTGGTTAACTTGTTGACAGAGAGAAGATTATAATTTAATGTAGGAACAAATAAAACATCAGGAATTGATAAGGAGGGAGAAAGGGATATAATACCTACACCTTTAATAGGAGATGAGATCCCATTGGCATTAATAATAGCAGTTTTAGAACAATTATGGGAAAAATTAATAAATTTATGTGGATCACAAGTCATATGATCAGTAGCACTTGAATAAATTATCCAATCACCACCCCTAGTAACAACAAAAAGATTAAAAGCAGAGTTAGATATACCTGACTTGGTCACAAATCCGACAACAATAGAACTATGATTCTTAAGAGTAGCTTCTTGCATATGGGTAGTAGTGGAAGTCCCAAAATCATGTTTCTCCGATTGATTTTTATCGGGAGAATGTTAGTGTTTGGCTTTGATACCATATAGAAAGGATTTAAAGAATAATTCTGATGTATTATTTAAAAGAATATGGTACCATATATATACATACAAGAGTGCTATAATTCCTCATCTATTAAAGAAATGACAACTGAACATATCTGCTCACAGAGGTAATACAGAGGTAATAATGCCTAAATTATAGCTAATACAATATTTGATTACATAATATTTGCTAATATAATATTTGACATATCTTAACACTAAAGAGTGGAACAATTTCCATTGAGTATGTGAAGTTGGAATGGAATCTAGCAGGTCCTTGGTGTGACACTAGCATTGATAGTGGTAGGACAATGCCTTAGTCCCTACTTACGTGTCTATGATTCAATTTTGTCCCAATTTTTTTTCAATAATTAAAATATTTTTTAATCCATTTTTTATAAAATTAAAACTAATTAAATATAAATATTTTTACAAAATTAAGTACTGACATTTATGTTGTTTCTCTTCAATTTCAAACCAAATTTATTATTTATATAAATGTTATACTAATATTTTTTTATTAAAAATAACTTTTTAATATATTACATTGTTGTATATTATTAACTCATGTTATTTTAATTATTACGTTTTTTTTTTCAAAATAAAACGATATTATTTCTCACTAATTTTAAGCCAAATTTTTTATTTGTATGAATGTTATACTAATATTTTTTTATTAAAAATGACTTTTACTACTAAATTTTAATATAGATATTAGTACTTAATTTTGTAAAAATATTTATACTTAATTAGTTTTAACCTTATAAAAAATAGATTAAAAAAAGATTTTAATTATTAAAAACTTTAGGTCAAAATTGAATGAGAGAATTGAAAATTCATTTGACTCATCGATAAGATTTTCTTCATAACTATGCTCTTGAAACATCTGTCAGTCATCTCAAGATTTTCTTGATAATTTGTCGTTACTCCTTTTATTTGTTTTTAAGCACTCAAGTTTCTCACACGGTTTCAGAGCATAAGAGTTATGGTACCACTTTGTTAAACTCAACTCACGCACACTAGACAAAATAATTAGATGCGCAACACTCACTGTTTTTTTATTGAACTGTGATTGGCTTTTAAAATAGCCGTGTACAACATATAAATAACCACCCTAATCACTAGCCGAATATGATAGAACAACCCAATATTTCAGCAATCTAAACTATCCGATATTTCAACAATCTCATAAAAACAAACTACCCAAATCTATTATTTTAAAGATACTGCACTTATGTTTAAAATAAAACAGCCTAATTATTAATTTAAGATTATCTAACAAATAGTAATGTTAATTTTGATAGCCTTGGTGTAAAGTTTGGTATACTAATTACCATTGGTCAAACATGAACATTCTTATTGTTCATCAGCTAATGAGTTAACTTACTATATCTTGCATTTTCAAGGACGAATTTAACCATTTACTCTCCAATGACATGGTGATCAATTCAGCCTTGGGGTAGCAATATGTGCTCTGCAAATTACGATTTGCTTGGAAGGTTGCAATGATAAATCAAAACCATCAATTTTATTAAAAAGAGGGTCCAATGTATTTCTTAAAGCAAATACTGACCATTGTCTTAGCTAGTATTTGGCTTTATATATATATATATATATATATATATATATATATATATATATATATATATATATATATATATTCAAAGTTTAATATAACTTCTCATGCTTTTTTGTTTTGTAAACCGTGGTTGCTTGATTGAATATATGCATATGTACTTGTAATTTTTATTTATTAAAATAGATTGTACTTTTCTTTTGTAATCACTTGACTGATCTGTTTCCACTATATATGTGTTTCGTTGGCAAAGAGATGTAGTTGAGGAGGGTACCAGAACAAGAAGTTCAAAGTATGGATACTGTGTTGAAAATATTTGATCCAGTAATTGAGTTTGTGCGGGATCATGGTATTAATCAGTTGACCTACATTTTTTGTTACACGAAAATTTTTGAGGAACTAAATAAGAGAGTTAAGCGCCTTGGAGAAGAAAAAGAGAGGTTAGATCGTCAACGTGGTGAAGCTAAAAGAAAGGGTCATATTGTTGAAGATAGCGTTGAGGAATGGTTTGAGGAAGTGGGTGAATTTGAGATTAGGGTTGAGAAGTACATGAATACTGCAGGTCACAAGAAGACAAGGGGTTTATATTATTTATTTCCTTACTATAGACACAAACTTGGCAGACAAGCAAAGAAGATGGAACCGGAGGCTTTGAGGCTAAAAGATGAGTGCCCCAAGGATGACGAAATTTCCTATGCAGAGAAAGTAACATCTTTTGATCTCACTTCGTCTTATTCTGGCTACATTGAATTTGATAGTAGAAAATCCATTGTGGATGACATAATGACAAAACTTAAAGATCCCAATATGAAAATTATTGGAATCCATGGAGCACAAGGGATGGGTAAGAGCACTTTAATAAAAAAAATTGCTAATAAAGCTAAAGATGAGGGGTTGTTTGATAGGGTGGCTGAAATAGATGTAACTGAATATCCCAATCCTCTCACAATTCAGGCAGATATTGCACACGTGTTAGGATTGCCATTAGTAGGGGAAAGTGAGAATGTAAGAGCTGATTATCTAAGGAGATGGTTGAAGATAGAAAATGTGAGCATCCTTATAATCTTGGATAACCTTCATGAAAGATTAGACTTGAATAGGTTAGGGATTCCGATTGATCTTGATTATGACTTAAGAAAGAAGAACGAGTTAAGCATAATGTCAAGTAACGATGTCTAGAATGGCCAAAAGTTTTTGTCTATGTCTAGAACCAAACGTCTAGGTTTTTCTATCTATGTCTAGGGTTCCAAAACACTTTCCAATAATTAGTTACCACAAAACGCATAGATATTCTATCATGCATGAAAATAATGTAGATAGAATGCAAAAGTAGTGAAAGAGATTTTATTGCATAGATGAAACTACAATGAGTTTAGGTACATTACATCCAACCTCAATGAAATGGAGTTTAACTACTCCTATACATCTAGAGCACAAATGGAGTTGGAATGGAAGAATAAATGAAGAAAGATGAATCATTTAAGCTCCAAAAGTGTCTCTGCCTTCATCTTGAGTTCCAGCAGTGTTCCTCCCACAAAAACTGTGTTTCTGTTTGAGTCTCGACACTTTTTAATGTTTAAGCAAAAAGTGAAACTCGCTAGGCCAACATACATTCTCGCTGGGCTAACTAGCCTTCCTCACTGGGCTAGTGAGTCTTGGTCGCTAGGCGAGCACTTCTAGGTGGGCGAGTGCCTCCAGGCAGCTAATAGTGATTTTTCTTCAATCTTTCATTCTTTCTACAAAAGTCCACAAACATCAAAGTAAACATGTTCTTAAAATAAAATAACAAAATCCTAAATTTTTTTCATGGGATTAACACAAAAAATACATGAATAAAAGACAATTAAGAAGTTCTAATAAGTGTAAATAATAGGTAATTATCACACTTATCAATGACCAGCTATAGAGAGCAAAAGAAGAAGTTCTTTTTCTATCCCCGAGCTAAGTGACCACTGGGGTGAAGGAACCACCCTATTAGTCATATTTGGCTTAGTTGGCTCTTTGTAAGCAAGATTAAGAATAGGGTTATGGTTCGCTTGTCTTACATTATAGGATTAAATTCTATACTAACTTGAATCCTATTAAAGATCTTACATTATAGCTTTAATTCTACAAGCAAGCGTAGAGAGAAAGAAGCAGGCTTTGCAAAAGCGGCACTTGGAATTTAAAGAAGATGTTTCAAGTTTGCAAAAACAGTTACAAGTTGAGAAGGATCTGAGAGTTGTACTGGAAGTGCAAGATGAGAAGTGGTGACTTGAAATGGATGAGGAGATTGAGCATAATAATACGTAGGTGTGGTCTAATCTTTCAAAAGGAAGTTGGCCTATTGATAAGAACTCAGTTAGCGACAAATCGGTCACAAAGACAAAGAACCCAATGAGTTACAAGTCGGCCAAAGAGAAGAACAAGTTTGTCAGTAAGGATGCAAAAATTGAGAGAGCAGAGAACAAGTTAGTCACAGGGAAAGCGAAGTACAAGTCGACCATAGATAAAGTGAAAGAGAAGTCAGTCATGAAGAAAGCGAAGAACTTAACTATTCATGAAAGGGACAAGCACAATGTGAGAAGAGTTATTGCACGTTGGAAGCCGTGATGAAGAATAAAGGAACAAAGATGGAGAATAAAAGAAGCATTTAAGTTTAAGGGGGGAGTTTTGTTGGATTTTTAATAAACTTAAATGTATTAACCACTATAGGTAACTAGCCGTTGTAAGAAACTAGCCATTGTGAGTGGTTAATGCACTAGCCGTTAGAGTCTAGGTAGTTAATGAATTAGCCGTTTATAGCGGTCGAGAGTACAATGGTGAGGAAATGTGGGTCTATAAATATAATGTATTGTATGAATAACAACAACATAAGAGGTGAATAAAGTTTTTTCACAAAATTATAGAGTACAGACCAGGACTACAAGAGATATGGCATGACTCATTGCATATCCCCGACTTCTGTCTCAGTAAGTTAGTCACACTGATTGTGGACGATTGTCAGTTTTTATCAGATGCAGTGTTACCCTTTCATTTACTTCCTTTATTACCTGAATTGGAAATATTGGAAGTTAGAAACTGTGATTCTGTCAAAACAATATTTGATGTCAAATGTACAACACAAGATACATTAATTACTCTTCCTCTGAAGAATTTGACTTTATCCAACTTGTCAAATCTGGAGAATATTTGGAGTCAAGATCCTCGTGGAATTCTAAACATGCATCGTCTACAACAAGTACATGTTAAGGAATGTAGGGGCCTTACAAATGTGTTTCCAGCATCAGTAGCCAAAGATCTTGTGAAACTTGAACATCTAGTAGTGGAAGACTGCGAGGAATTGATGGCAATTGTTGCAGAGGAATCTCATGAGAATCAAGAAATAATACTTGAACGGCTCCGGAATTTGGATCTTAAAAGATTAGAAAAGTTGAGGTGCTTTTACGCTGGCAATTTTACTTTAAGTTTTCCATCCTTGGAGGAAGTCCACGTCATCGAGTGTAGTTCCATGAAAACTTTCAGTGCAGTCAACAAAATGAATCATTCCATAAAGTGGTATTATGCAGAAGATGCTTCACCCCGAAAGGAAAATCATCTTAATTCTGCTGTGCACACAACTTCTGAAGAAGTGGTACGCATATTTTTACTTCTTAATCTTTGTTCAATAGAATGATAGGATTAGTATTAGAAATTGTGTTATTGTCATAATACAATTAATACGTAGATACATGTAAGATACATTATACATTATATTATACAATGTTGGAAATTTTAGTGTTACTCTAAGTTTTACATTAAATCTGAGAGAATTGAGTATAAATAAGATTAAAGACTTATAAATTTATAATTTTAAAGTTTTGGATTAAGAGTGGATCAATCTCTTATTATATATGATAATCACTTATATATGATATATGTGGATTGGACGCTCATGTCTCATAGCTCCAAAATGAACAATAATACCTCATGCATTTGATGTCCTGGGATCAGAACAAACTTTTTTTTTACCTTGGAATTATAATTCCATTAAGTTATTCATGTTTTTAACTGAGAACATTGCTATTACTTTTAGCATAATATGGTTTATTTTGGCTTGCATTCTGCTTAAAATTTACTTGTATATATTCTTTTGTTTTAAATAGGCTCCACCAGATGCTGCTAGTGCCCCATTTCAGTTCTTCAGTGATGAAGATAGTGAACACAGTACATCAAATATTAACTGATGTTACTAAAATTGTTAACCTTTTTTCACCGTCAGTTATATCATTTACTCTATGCGCATGTAGGTGATGATTAATTAGAAGCAGTTTTCCGCATCATAATATACGATTATTAAGTCTATTACGTAAGCAATTTTATATTATTTTAGTGTTATTTTATATTTTATTGATATCTATTTAAGTGGACATTTCTTTGCTATGATATTCGCTATAATGCTACTTTTACATCCTTTATAATGAAATTCATATTTTATTCGTAATCACTTTTATGAAAGTATAGTAATTGTTTTCATAATTTGTGTAGGTTGAGTTTCAGTTGCTTACTCCAATATTACAGTAATAAAAAGGAGAGTGCAGGCATAAAAATTGGATGAAGATGAATGTTTCCCTATTTGTTACTAGCGTATATGATTGTGTTTTTAATAAAATTATAAATAAAAAGTGTTGTTCTACCGAATTGATGATGAAATGCATTATTATTTATATTATGTAATGTGAGAGTGTAAGTGATGAACGGTCTTGAATACCGAATAGAGGTGAAATGATGAACTTTCTTGAGTACCGAATAAACGTGAAGTGATAAAATGTGTCAAATATTGGCGCTATTATTATATATGTGTGCATACGTCCTTGGTATTTCACATTTTAATATATTGTTTTATTGTAATAATAGGAGTTAAAATAATACAACAATTTGTCCATCTCTTAACATCTAAAATTTATTTATTTTAATTACATAAGGCAACACCCAAATCATAACTCTTGTATTATATTAATTTAAGAAGATCTTTTAAATTTGAATTTTTTTTCTTCAAAATTTTTTATTTACATAGTATAAATCGTTACGGTGAAATATTCTCAAAACTTTTTAAAAAATGAAGAGTTATTACTAATAAGATAATCTCGAAGATATGCAATACGTATCTGAATGGAAAAAATAAACTAAAGACAGGTAACACATGATTTAAGAAGTCAACTTCAAACCAATCTATATAAAGATTAACCTCCTAAAAATATCTTATTTCAAGATGAATTTTGGCGAAGTGATTATTTAAAAAAGATGATTTAGAAATAAGAAGAGAACAAACTTCGATGTAAATCGAGAAAGTTATGAGAATTTTGTATTTCTTAAAAGGTTAATTGTCATTTGTTATGAATTGATGATAAAATAGGTACTCAGAGAGGTAAGAATATAATTATAAAATACAAGCTTGTGTATAAAATTTCTGTTTAATATACGGCACCGAGTTTTTTAAAAAAAATATTTTTTGATAAAATTAGTAAGTCTTTGATATTTCTAAAACACTGACTTAAAAATCTTACTGACTTTTGAAATAGTTAATTTATTATTTTTATTTATGTGTGAATTTCGTGTATATTTCACATCTTAATCACGAGAAGTAAATGGTGAGGATAGTAAATGCCTTAAAAGCGACAAGACATACAATTTAATAAGTCACCTTAATAAATCTTAAAATAAAGGATTAATTACTTTTTTTTTCTCTCTGTTTTTGTTTAAATAATTCAAGTTCTGCTTTTTTAATTTTAATTTAGCTACAATTAAAAAATGATATAATTTGATTTATTTCGGATACAACGGTAAAATGACATGTATAAAAAAATTCAAAATAAAATTAAAGAAAAATATTTTAAAAAAAATCATAAATTAAAATATGGTGTTGACTTTAACACTGTCAGATCAAAATTAACGACAATAATCAAATTGAATATTTAAAAAGAAAAACAGGATCTAATTGATATAAAAAAATTTTGAAAACTAATTTGATACTTCTTGATAAATAGATGACAAAAAGAATAATTTAACCAAATATTATTATAATAAAGGTTAGATAGTTGAATGTAAAAAATTAATGGATAAAAGAGATAATTTGAATGTTAATTACAATTATCTTTACCAGCTTTTAATCAAATTATGTTGTAATCCACCTCCAAAATAACCAACGAATACCAAGCTACGCAATAAGCTTGTGATTATCAATCATGTACTAGCTTTATTATATAGGCATCTCCCAACACAGTTTCTATGCCTTTGAAACTTGGCAGAGTATGTTACCTCATAGATTTGTAGTTATACTTGAAGAATTATAAGAACATTGGAGGAATAGTCTTTTCTACCTAAGAAATATTACCTTTTTCCTGTCAAGATGCTCTACTATCTGGTTTTCGAGTTTTTTGTGTCCAAGTTTGAGGGGTGATTTAATGGATTCACTTGGAGAGCTTCGGCGCACTGTCAAGTCATCATAGATCAAGAACATGGCCTTTCCTTTGACAAAAACACCATCGTCACCACCATGCTCTTCCAGCATTTCTATTTCTTTGATGAATGACCCGCAGTCGCACTTTTTAGCAGAAAAAGAACTCACCAACAATTTACTTTCTTTACTTGAACAGTTAAGACACATGAAATACTTTGTGGGTTTTGTATCATCCACTTTCACTTTTAGTCTCTGGCAAGAGCTCTCTAAGGGGTTGCGCGGAGAATGCAACATTTCCTGGCAGTTGTTGTTCCTGAAAACATCAGAGTCCAACTTATTAACACTCTGGTAATGTTGGTATTTTAAGGTTGTGAAAGGTTGGTAATTAAAAAATGTCTCTCAAATTTTTACCAGAAAATGATATTTTAGTCAACTAAATAATTTTATGTATTTGCATAAACTTGAAACTGTAAAATATTGGAGGAATAGTCTTTTCTACATAAGAAATATTACCTTTTTCCTGTCAAGATGCTCTACTATCTGGTTTTCGAGTTTTTTGTGTCCAAGTTTGAGGGGTGATTTAATGGATTCACTTGGAGAGCTTCGGCGCACTGTCAAGTCATCATAGATCAAGAACATGGCCTTTCCTTTGACAAAAACACCATCGTCACCACCATGCTCTTCCAGCATTTCTATTTCTTTGATGAATGACCCGCAGTCGCACTTTTTAGCAGAAAAAGAACTCACCAACAATTTACTTTCTTTACTTGAACAGTTAAGACACATGAAATACTTTGTGGGTTTTGTATCATCCACTTTCACTTTTAGTCTCTGGCAAGAGCTCTCTAAGGGGTTGCGCGGAGAATGCAACATTTCCTGGCAGTTGTTGTTCCTGAAAACATCAGAGTCCAACTTATTAACACTCTGGTAAAGCTCCTTGATGCAACCAAGCCCTACTTGTTGTTTAGACCGAAGCCCCAAAATATCCTTAAAACTGTGGCACAGCTTCTTGATGCAACCAGGTCCTTCTTGTTGTTCGGAGTTGTTCTCATGCCCTATTTGTTGTTCAGAGGTGTTCTCACACCTTTGTTGTTGTTCAGAGGTGTTCTCATGCTCTACTTGTTGTTGTTGAGAGGTGTTCTCACGTCCTTGTTGTTGTTGAGAGGTGTTCTCACGCCCTTCTTGTTGTTCAGAGCTGTTGTCAGGCCTTTGTTGTTGCTCAGAGTTGTTATCGCGCCCTTCTTGTTCCTCAGAGGTGTTCCCACGCCCTACTAGTTGTTCAGAGATGTTCTCGCGTCCTTCTTGTTGTTGAGAGGTGTTCTCACGCCTTTGTTGTTGTCCAGAGGTGTTCTCACGGCCTTCTTGTAGTTCGGAGGTGTTCTCACGCCTTTCTTGTTGTTCAGAGGTGTCCCAAAGTCGGATGATAGTTCCCAATGGAAGGGTAAGGAAACTGAAGAGAACATCTACCAACTCCCCACTTGCTTCCGCCACAATTACACGTTCTTTTTTATCGTCAACCCAATATTTCAAAGAGATTTTTCCCTCTTCGTTGGAAGCCATAACTGAAATATAAAACTAAACAATATTAACCAATTAAAAACAAAAACAAAATGTACAGTTTTAGTAAAGCAATTGTTGGTCGATTGTGGCACTCAGGCGATATTTCTAGGAATCACTTTTGCGTTTTAAGGAATGAGCAAGCATGGTGAAAACGTTTTCTATGTCCTTGGAATTAAGGAAGCTCCCAAGAGAAAAAACATACGTAGTTTGGTTTTTTCAAAATAATTCTAAACCACAACTGAATCACAATATGCTTTTCAATTTTAAGTTCTAAAATTTTTGAAAAAGTTCTTTTCAGTATTCAAATTTAAAAAGTTGTAAAAGTTTGTAATATAACTTCGTAATTTTTTAATGGGTTAAATATGTTTTTGGTCCCTCAAATTTGAGCGAAATTTGGGTTTAGTCTCTCATCAAAACTTTTGACCAATTTAGTCCTTCATCTTCAAAAATGCGTGAATTCAGTCCTTTTAACCAAATTTTGTTAAGTTTATCTGACATTTCAAGCGCATTTCATGATAGTATTTAAATTATTTATACTGTTTGACACATTTTTGCTTCAATGTTAACTTAAATTTCAAACTCTTACACAACTAATGGATGCTTAAACCATGAATGAGAAGAGGGAAATCAACCAAAAAGCTTTTATTTCCTTAAATTCCAAAACTTTTTCACAACAGGCTGTGAAGATTATTAGTAATGAAAAGCATCCATAGCAAAATATTATATTGTATACCCACCAGCTTTTTGGATTTAATTTGTTCAAAAAGATAGTAGGTATAGATGCAGCATTAAACCAAACAGCATTAGTTAAACTTGGGAGCCAAAAACTAGCAAAATATATTCATCATACCAATAATTAATTTTTATTTCTTTAATTATTATATAGTTTTATCAATAGCAATTCGTTTTTATTCACCAAAATTTCTTTTCATTTGAAGATTAATATTGGCCTCTGTGACATAAAGGAATTATTTTAAATTTAATGTATAGAGTATAATTTTGTAAAAAAAAAATGCTCCTATAACATTCGAAGTCATACAAGATATCATTATCAAACAGACTAGACATTACCCAACTTGTCATGAAGAATATTTAAAACGGTATTAATATGATTGAGATATGATTGAGAATCCCTTGATCTGATTGGAAATTAAGTGCAATAAAATGCCTAACAATCAGGAGACGCAATTACCTCACCGTAATGTAAGGCATAGAATCCTAGGAATTAAATATATAATTGCTATATATACATATGTATTGGGCTCTTGAAAAGACAGAAGAAAGAAATATTTCAGCATGGTATCAGAGCAAAACTGGCTCTGATACCCGACAAACACATAAATGGCAGCAGAAAACAGAGAGTCCTCCGAAAGAGGAGGAATGAAGAAGATTCATTCACCATATGATCTTCAAGCAAATGATAATCCTGGAAGCATAATCACGCAAGTGCAATTGAAAGGAGAAAACTATGACGAATGGGCTCGAGCTGTGAGAGTATCACTTCGGGCACGACGAAAATGGGGTTTCGTGGATGGCACTCACGAGAAACTTGGAGATGATGAACCCGAATTCGAGGATTGGTGGACAGTTCAGTCTATGATTGTTTCTTGGATTCTAAACACAATCGAACCAACTCTACGATCCACGGTAGCGTATGTTGAAGATGCGCAGACACTATGGAAAGAAATCGAAGAACGTTTTTCAGTTGCGAACGGGCCAAGAATACAACAACTAAAGGCGGAATTGGCGAACTGCAAACAAGATGGTATGACCATGGTGAATTATTATGGGAAGCTCAAAACTCTTTGGGATGAGTTAGGAAATTATGAGCAAATACCTGGGTGTACATGCAGCGGATGCACGTGCGGAATCAAGTACAAACTCGAGAAGCGGAGGGAAGAAGAAAAGGTTCATCAGTTCTTGATGGGTCTCGATGAAGGAGTTTATGGCACAATGCGGTCAAACATCCTGGCAACAGACCCCTTGCTTCCCTTGAACCACGTATATTCAATGGCAATACAAGAAGAACGAATGAAAAATATCACTCGATCAAATGAAGAAAAAGGAATGGTCGTTGGTTTTTTAGCACAAGCTGGAACCAGAGGACGAGGTCGCAGTGATTATGGGGAAAAATCTACAATATGTGTTCACTGTGGTAAGAGTGGGCACGATATTAAGGGATGTTTTCAAATAATAGGATATCCTGATTGGTGGGGGGATCGTCCGAAGAATGGAGGAAGCAACAATGGAAGGGGCCAAGAACGTCAAGGAAATCGTGGAAAAGGAGCTGTTGTACGAACAAATATGGTTCAAGCTGACGTAAGTAAGGTGGAAGACAAGTCGCTTGGCATGGCTGGCTTCACTGATGAACAATGGCAAGTATTGACAAATATGATCAATTCCAGAAAGTCACATGACACAGAAAAAATGACCGGTAAGAAATTATGGGATTTGTGGATTATTGATAGTGGTGCATCTAACCACATGACAGGTTCATTACAAACTTTGTGTGATATGAAAGAAATTCAAGGATGCCCAGTGGGATTACCAGACGGTGAAGAAGTGTTGGCTTGCAAAAAGGGAAATGTGATCCTTAAGGGAGGACTGATATTAACAAATGTTTTATATGTGCCAAAACTCAAATGCAATTTGATATCTGTCCCTCAAATAACTGATGAAGGCAATTGTGTGATACAATTCACTCACAAATTATGTATGATGCAGGACCGCATTTCGAGGACACTGATTGGAGTGGGTGAACTGAAAGATGGACTATATTGGTATCGTGGGGTGCACAAGTCTACGGCACATCATGTGGGAATAAAGAGTCAACTAGAACTTTGACACATAAGAATGGGACATCCATCGCATAAAATTGTAAGGATGCTTCCCATCATATCGGATACGTGTAAGAGTGAGGAGTTTAATAAAGTTTGTGAAGTTTGTGAAAAATCGAAACAAACGCGAAATCCGTTTCCTTCTAGTGATCATCATGTTACATCTATTTTTGAATTAATCCATTGTGACTTATGGGGACCATATAGAACTCCATCGTCTTGCAGTGCATATTATTTTTTAACCATTGTGGACAATTATTCTTGGGGCGTTTGGATATATTTATTAAAAGAAAAGAAAGAAGTCGCATGTATGGTAAAAAGTTTTCTCACATTTGTTGAGCGCCAGTACGGCAAGTGCATTAAAATTGTTCGATCTGACAATGGAACTGAATTTATGTGCTTAAAAGACCATTTTCTACAACATGGCATTATTCATCAAACGTCTTGTATTGGAACACCTCAGCAAAATGGTAGAGTGGAACGCAAACATCGACATATTCTTAATGTTGCTCGCTCACTACGGTTTCAAGGTAATCTTCCTATCAAATTTTGGGGGGAATGTGTATTAGCGGCTGGATATTTGATCAATCTCACTCCTTCTTTTGTATTAAACGGCAAAACACCATATGAAATTCTTCATGGGAAGGCACCAAATTATGATCACTTGAGAATATTCGGATCCTTGTGTTATGCACACAATCAAAATAGAGGAGGAGACAAATTTAATAGTCGCAGTCGTCGCTGTGTGTTTGTCGGGTATCCCTTTGGCCAGAAAGGTTGGAAGTTGTTTGACCTCGACAAAGAAATTTTCTTTGTCTCCCGTGATGTTCGTTTTCATGAAGATGTTTTTCCATTTGTTGATCCTCCCAATTTGCCACTCCAGTCCAATTCTCCTCCACTTGATGGTTCTAATCCTGGACTCATCCTTGAAACCAACGATCCAGACCTTCACACCCTTCCCGTGAGTGATTGTTTAGAACCTACCCTTACCGACAAGGGGGGTCATGCATCAACCCCAGGGGCTGCGAACCTTTCAGAGGAAACTGTCAACCCTGGTTTCGACCTCAATGATGAAGTTCCTCATGTGCTTACTGATGCCATAATTGCAATTTTAGCCCCAACTCCGTCTTCCCTCACTGAAGCCCCTACGACAACCTGTTCCCTAGAAACTGTTGTGCCTCCCAACATAATATCCTCCACGTTGGTCTCGATTGGTCGCGGTCACCGACTCAAGACACCATCTGTTCGACTTCGAGATTTTGTCACCCACAACACGATACTCAAGAGTCTTTCTAACCATTCATCTTCTTCACCATCGTCCTTAGGTTTGTCCTATCCATTACATAAATTTGTGAATTATGATTCTTTTTCTACTCGACATTGTAGTTTTCTTGCAGCCTTGCACACCAAACAAGAGCCTTTATTTTTTTCTCAAAAGCCTTTATTTTTTTCTCAAGCTATGAAGGACCAGCGTTGGCGTGAAGCTATGTCTCGTGAAATTCATGCTCTTGAAACTAATGAAACTTGGGATCTCACCAAACTACCGCCAGGAAAGAAAGCATTGGGTTGTAGGTGGGTATATAAGATTAAGTACCACTCTGACGGGTCCGTGGAACGATTTAAAGCCAAACTTGTCGTTCTTGGGAATCACCAAGTTGAAGGCTTAGATTACAATGAGACTTATGCTCCAGTAGCAAAAATGGTCACCATCCGAACTACTTAGGCTGTGGCAGCGGCGAAAAATTGGGAGCTTCACCAAATGGACGTTCACAATGCTTTTCTTCATGGTGATCTCACAGACGAGGTTTACATGAAACTTCCTCCAGGTTTTCGGGTGTCTCAACACGGGTTGGTGTGTAAACTTCGAAAATCCCTATATGGCTTGCGGCAAGCTCCACGCTGCTGGTTTGGCAAATTGTCCTCTGCTTTGGTTCGGTATGGTTTCCAACAATCCCAAAAAGACCACTCTTTGTTCTGCTTTCACCAAAATGGTGTGCAGTTAGCTGTTTTGGTATATGTTGATGATCTCGTGATTACCGGAAATAATAGTGATGA